>Ga0315280_10000556_pt1 | contig 69079 bp, 107 predicted proteins | sample YL17G06_40_MG_FD_203697 | JGI IMG/M metagenome (GOLD analysis project Ga0315280, IMG submission 203697) | Sediment microbial communities from Yellowstone Lake, YNP, Wyoming, USA - YL17G06_40 | ecosystem: Environmental > Aquatic > Freshwater > Lake > Sediment | place: USA: Wyoming | collected... | reverse complement strand
AGAGGAGATCAATCTAAAGTACCCAGTGGAAACAGTTATACTTCACTTCAAGGGTGAACATGCTGACAAAATAAAAGCGCTTGGTGGAATCGTGGCTGTCAAATGAGTAAGTTCTATACAGGACTAGACTTCACAAATTCCAAATAGGTGATAAAGTCAAGTTCCAACTAAGAGGAACTAAGACTTGGAGATATGGAGTCATAGCCTGCTTCCACTATGGAGAGAACCTAGACAAACCTACATTAGAGGTTCTCCTACAAACAGATACTAAGGATAAGAGATATTTCCGGATAAATCTAATGCTCTATCAAGAAAACAATCTTCGAAAGCATGAAAAAGTGCATGGAAACCCGAATTTGTAGTGGCATCTTTTCAGGAGGCTAGTTTATGACAACAACATGTGTTCTTGAAATTGTTGATATGCGACACAGGCACCATCCAAAAACGTTTGTTCGAAGGTGGCACACAGGAGTTCCTGAACAAGTAGAGGAAGACTTGAAACGGTTGCCTTCGATAACGTTACTTGGCGTTTCCACGATTGCGGATGTTTTAGTTCAGACTGGAAACTACACGCATTACCCCGACAATGGCCTTTACCTTGGTGGGGACTACGAAATGAGGCTTCGAGTGTACGCTGACACTTGGAAACTAGAAGAACCAAAACCCAGCAGATTAATCGTTTACTCGGCTGGGACCCGTTCATTCGCGTTAAGGGCAACCAAAGAGGGTAAGTGGAAACAAACAAAAACTGGAAATTCAAATAACAAATTCTTTGATGTTAAGATACGCTTAAACGCACGGTTCTACCAACATAGGGATGGAACAAAAGAACCTTATCATCTGATCACGTTTAAAGATCAGGGAGAAACCATACGTCTTGCCACAAATCGCCTTGAACTGTTAGAATACATAATTAATAATTGGGCAACGAGGGTTGAACGCCTGCCAGACGGGTATAGGTTGAAGGTAACGAAAAACGTTCTTTTAGCTTTTCAATACGTAAAGTACAAGTTTCACGCCCCGACAAAAACCGAACTTGTCAAAATCATTAAAACGGGAACTACTCGAATACACCACCTTCTGGAAAGCTTAGGGGCCAAAACCGAGACAAAACTATTGGTGCATCTGCCGTGGGTTGTGAACGGCAAACTCTTCTCATTAGAGTTCTCCCAGTTTCCGCGATTTTCCCTCGTCAACGACCAATTCAACATGAACGGTTGGTACAAAGAAAGCTACATTCAACTACTCCAAAAAATTCTCGACGCTCAGGAAAACACCGAGTTGTTCAACACTTTGTTTGGCATAGGTCAACTGACAAAGAATAACAAAAACCGCTATTTCCAGCTGTTCTTAGAGAAACAACTCTCCAAAAACATGTTAGCAAAAGCGATGTGCCAGTCTGCTATTCGCGACGAACAAAACACTCGTTGGAGACAAATTTTAACTTGGCTCGAAAAGAACGGATACGCCGAGTACGCGGATGCTGTAATCGTACAAAAAACCCTCGTAACTCCCTAAAACTAGGACAAGAGGCTCCAATTGTGTTATATTCTTCAAAATTTATGCTCTCGCGGAAGACCGAAGCTGATGAGTTTAAATTCAAGAAAATCCTTCGAAGGATACCCATAAGGAGGCAAATATATGAACACTTGGTTTATTTCTGACACACATTTCGACCCATTAACATTAGAATTGAAACGATTAGAAACGCACTTGATGTTACCATTTGAAACGCATCTCCAAAACTTCTTTCCTCTTAACATAACCAAGGCGAATAGTTATGGTTCGTGAAGGAAAAAAGAATCCTAATTATCGCCACGGCAGATATGTTGAGAATAGATGTGCCAATTGCAACGAACTCATTGACGCTAGATCAACTTATTGTTACCAGTGCCGAGCGACTCTGAACCCTTCTTTTAAGGGTAAGCATCATACGAAAAAAACAAAGAAAAATATTGGAACTAAAAGTCGCCTCAAATTCACTCCTAAATACAAAAAAGAGCACTATCAAGATAAATTTGACGGAAATAAAAAGAGGGCAATAAATGGTTATATCCTTATAAAAAATTACTGCCACCCTAATAGAAATTCGCGCAACGACATTCTTGAACACATCCTTGTTATGAGTCAATTCCTCGGTCGTCCCTTAAACAAGGGAGAGATTGTTCATCATATCGACGGAGATCGAACCAACAACAACATTTCAAACCTTTACCTATACGCAAATAGATCCAAGCACGCTCAAGTCCGTAGCTCTCTCTATCGTTTGGTCAAACCACTACTAAAAAAGGGCATTATTGTATTCGATGCTGGCGAATATAAATTAAAAAAGGAGGGATCGTCCAGATGAATACCTGGTTCACGGCGGACACCCACTTTCGACCACAGTGAGATTATCCAATATTGCAACAGGCCATTCAAAGACATTGAGCACATGAATGAAGCGTTGATCAAAAACTGGAACAGTCGAATAAAACCCTACGACTTTGTTATATTCCTTGGCGACTTTTTGTTTAAAAAATCAAGACGCGCTGACTACTTTCTTGATCGTCTCAATGGGAACATAACTTTCCTAAAAGGCAACCATGACCACCACAACTCACTGAACACAAGAATTGAATCGTTAGTGGTCAAGATCGCGGGACAAGAAGTATTTTGCACGCATAACCCAGCAATGTTCAACCGTGCATTCGAAATAAACCTTGTCGGCCATGTTCATGATGCTTGGCTAATCCAAAAACGCGATGCGTCACTCTTGGTTAACATGAGCGTAGATGTCTGGAAATATTCGCCTGTAAACATAAACGAAATATTGCACGCAATAAACAAGTATAAAAGAGGAGTAGGCGAAAAGGTTTAACTTCTGCAGAAGTTCGCGGGGTACGTGCGGGTATTTAGGAGGAGTTGGTATGTTCGACAAGCTGAAAATGCGTTTTAATTGGATGCATCACGGAAAAGTTGACCTCAAAACTGAACTTGTCGATTTAACCGTGTGGAAAGAACACGCGTTCGTCCTGAAGTCAGTTATGACCACAAATGGATGTGTTTTCTACCACGACCCGATTCTCAGCCACTTCCCTGCGATAACTCTTGATCTTAACGGCAAAGTAATTGGAATAATTTTCCTCAAATCCTACATAAAAAGGCTTAATTTAACACGGTTAATTCGCCTTGTCCAACAGCCAGAATGCTGGACGGCCGAGCAGGTTTATCTTGTAATATACCAAAACGTGGCCTACCGCTCGACTCATCCGATCGGACAAGCATTACTTAAATCAATAGAAGAAAAAGCGGATCCCGACCTTGCACCGCTACTGTTCGGCTAAAACTCCTGAAAAAATTCGAAATCTAAAGAGGCTAACGATGATGGTCACTGAAATTATTAAATGGAAACTAGATTTTCTTGTCGCAACAATAAAGATCGACAAAGCAAAAGCTCATTTAACATACAGACGAGGAACTGGACCAGACACCCTTGTTGACCTTGAAGTCAATACCGTTCCACTCGACAAACTGCTTTCAGTAGCAATAGAACATGACTCGAGAATAGTAATCCTAAATAAAAACGATGCGTTACTTGTTCGACAATGCGTGATTGACATGGCAAGTCCCTTGATCGTAAGGTTAATTTACGCTTAAAAAGGTTGGAGGCAACACAATGTTAAAAATCAAAAAAAGGTTCACTAAACTCCTGTGTGATTTGGGCTTAACAAGAACCCTGCTTTTAAAAGAGGGCGTGCAAGCAACTTTGACCCGCTTGGATCACATTAAACGTGACTTCATTTGGAAGAGGCTTCGATCAAGTGGAGACACTGTTTCCGCCACGATTCTTCTCTTTCAAAAAAATTTCTATGCGATGAACTTCAAGATACACGGAACACCAATAAGAGCTATGATCTACACCGAGTACTTACTAGACATTTTAATAGAACTTCAAGAGAGCAAAACAGACACACTCTTTAACTGCGTAACTCTCCTATTCGTCGGCGACACAATCTTCGAAAGAAAACACAAGTCAAGTCTTGAGGCAATTAAATTTGCTTTGGCATTCAATATTGCACCAAGCACAGCAATCTTGTTGTTTGGCTAAAACTGAAAAAAAATCAGCGGGGGAAAGAAAATGAAAAACACAGAACTTTGTCAGTTGATAAAAGTAGCGTTGGGACAAGAGAAGGCCGATCTCGTCATAAAAAAGGCGATGCTCGTGAGCGTTGTTTCAAGAGAATTAATTGAAAACGTTAACGTAGCCTCGAAAAATGGGTTAGTGACCTTTGTTGAAAACGTGGAAAAAGTGATAGGTCAAAACACGCGAGTGATCGACGCGCAGAAAAAGTATCTTGTTCCTGGCTTTCTTGACGGTCACGTACACGTTGAGAGTAGCCAATTGACATTAACCGAGTTTGCCAAAACCGTTTTGCCGCATGGAACAACAGGGATCTTTTTTGATGCGCATGAGATAGCAAACGTTTTAGGTATAAATGGAGTAAGACTAATGCTTGAAGAAGCCAAAAACACCCCGCTAAAAGCGTTTGCAACAATTCCTTCATGTGTTCCCTCCACGAAAAACTTGGAAACGGCAGGGGCGGAAATAACTGTTGAAGACGTGAAAAAAGCGTTGAAATGGGAAAGAGTAGTTGGTTTAGGCGAAATGATGAATTATCCTGGCGTGTTGAGTTGTGACGGCGAGGTTTTGTCAAAAATAACCGCAACTTTAAACGCAGGCAAAGTTGTTGAAGGCCACGCAGCAGCGCTTCAAGACAAGCAGCTAACAGCATACGCTTCAGCAGGAATTTCATCATGTCACGAGTCAACAACAAAAACAGATGGAGCCCAACGATTAAGACTTGGATTATACACAATGATACGTGAAGGAACAGTTGCAAAAGACTTGCGCGAAGTAATCAAATGCATAACTGAAGAAGGATGCAGCTCACGAAACGCCGTTCTCGTAACTGACGACCGAGATGCTGAAACCTTAACAACGCTCGGTCACGTTGACCACCTAGTCAGGCGAGCAATAGAAGAAGGCGTTGATCCCCTATCTGCAGTTCAAATGGCAACGTTGAATGTCGCAGAACATTTTCAGTTATCATCCCGCATAGGTTCGATAACCCCTGGAAAACAGGCTGACATGCTTGTTTTAACCTCCCTTGAGAAAGCAGCGGTTGAAACCACTATTATAAACGGGCAAATCGTTGCTCACAGAGGAAAGTTAGTTGCCACGTTTCCTAACCAAAAATACCCCTCTTTTGCTAAGCGAACAATTCATTTGAAACGTGCCTTAACTGAAAACGACTTTAAAATAGCGTCACCCCTAGGAAACGTCGAAGTTAACGTAATAGGGGCAAAAGCAGAAAGCGTGTTCACTGATAACTTACACGAAACAATCTTTGTGGAGAACGGGGAAATAACGGCGCAACCGCAACGAGACCTGTTAAAAATCGCCGTTGTTGAACGCCACAAAAAAACAGGAAACATTGGATTAGGCCTAATAAAAGGGCTAGGAATGAAAAAAGGAGCAATCGCAACAAGCGTAGCTCACGACTGCCACAATTTGATAACTGCTGGAACTAACGACCATAGCATGGCAAAAGCAGTCAACATGCTTTCAGAGATCGGCGGAGGACTAGTTGCAGTAAACGAAGAAGGACAAAGCGCAATTCTCAAACTGCCCATCGCAGGCTTAATGAGTGAGAGCAGCGCAAAATCAGTTATAGCTAAACGGAAACATCTTGAACTTTTCGTCAAGGAGCTCGGATGCAAAGACATTTCGGTGTTTATGACCTTGTCGTTTGTTGCCCTTCCAGTGATTCCTAACCTGAAAATAACCGATCGCGGACTAGTAGATGTAACCAAACAATGTTTCACGCCACTAATCAGTAAAAAAACGCTTTGCTAGTTCAAGCCCCAATTGGAAAGATTCACCAACAGCCAGAAAAGGGAGGAAAAATCAATGAAAAAGGAAACGATGAATAAAAAAGAGATCAAACTTCAGGAAACTTCCATGCTCTTCGCCTCCTGCCCGGGTCACGCAGTCGAGTTCAAAATAGACAACGGCTTAAACGTAAAGTTTCGTTGGCTAGACAATCCGAACCTCATCGATGTACGAAAGATATGCACGAAAAGTCACAGTATGTCGAAAAGTAAAAACATCGCTGCGTATACTGGCGTAATTACTGTGGAAGTAAATAGCGAAACAGTGCACTTCATATTTTGGTCTCTCAACAATCTTTCAGACTTCATAGAAAACGTGAAGAATTACAGCAAGATATACTTGGGTCTAGCCCACGAAGTAGTCTATGACGATCACTGTTGTGGACGTGTTACTGGCAGGGGAACAATACTCAACGCAGTACTGCAAAAAAGCAGCCCAAAACTTTACGTGTTAATAAGCCTCCCTGTGAAAAAACACAAGTTTCAGGTAGACGAACCATGAAAAGCAAAGTTGATAAACAACTTTTGCTTGAGAACCCATTTGAGTTGGATAAAGACCCGAAGCGAGGTAGATTTTATGCCAATTAAATCTGAAAAGGCACCAAACGAGCATCAACTGGAAGCATTACCTGTTGGAGAAGTTATGAGGTTTAAAGCGTCTGGAGAAACCGTCAACCTCAAAAAAACCGAGACTGGGTTCAGACTTGAAGTGAACGATATCCGCCTTGAACTACGCCAACACCTATTCGCGTTGGCTGAGTCGTTGCCAACCCTAAACTTTCTCCGCGGATACACCATCCATGCAGTATACCTTCGCAACAAGAGGCTGGACGAAACAGGGGCTTACAACTGCCTCAGACGCCTAGCGAAAACCGATCGCTCAGTTAGCTCCGAATTTAGAAAGCGTTTCTGCGAACAATGTCTGGATGCTCAGATAATCACAATGCCCGTGGGCGAAACCCTCACGAGGAAGATGGAGAACGGCACTAAATTCGTAATAAAAAGGATGGCAAAAGCATATAACGTGAGTTTTGGGGATATCCATTTGGAAGTATCGCAAAACGCTACTGCGAACCATTACATTGGATGGATCGTTTATGAACACAATGAAGAGGCCATAATCCATCAGGCCCGCACTTTAATCTACGAAGCGACACGCAAAGTTGCCATAGGACGAACGGGACACCACGTGCAAATCAAACGGACACTTTTGGATGACTCCACAATCTCTTTTATAGCATGCTGCATCGCAAGAGGAAAAAACCCCCTTATTTTGGCACTGATAAATCCCGGTTTAAAAAGGAGGTTTGCGTTATGAAACTGGACAAAAACCGTGTTTTCCGAATATTATCCATGCTGGGTGGTTTAGCCATAGGTTTCAGCATTCCCCGTTTGCTCGCAACCAATTTTGGCTTCCTACTTATTCTTGAAGAAATATTCGGCTACTCGATGCTGCTTGCAACAATTTCCGTGACCATGGATTATCTTGAGGAAAGAAAAATAAACGCGCTAAAAAATGGTCGCAAATCTCTTAAGCTTGGAAAAGGATTAAACGCGACATTTTTCTATATCCCAGGAAAGGACAAGATAACAAACGAGGAAAATCAAGACATGAGACAAGCTCCTTCCAAGTATATGAAGGTATTGTCAAAAGCCTACCCTAAACTCCTGTTGGATAATGTTAAAAACGGCGGGGTAGCACTTGAACTTTCAACAAAAAGTGATCACGTGTGTCTGGTTTTGCCCGTGCCTATTCTTGAAACTACCGTAAAAACGCTAATGCATGGCAGAAGGTTTCGTGAGAGTCCCACTTGGAAACACAGACGCCCCAATGTTAAAGCAACAGTAAAAACAGTGATGCGGGAAAAGTTGGAGCAGATCTTTAATCGCTCAACGCTATTGGTCTACAGCCATAACTGGTATCTACCATACGACACCGCTGCTAGAAAAATTTTGAAAGCACTAGAAAAGGGCATCGAACCCGAAGTCTACCTACTTCTAACCGACGAACCCTTTTTAAAACCCCCCGAGCAACAAAACTTTTAGGAGGAATAACATGATCGTTAGTGGAGATCCTAATGGCGAAGTTGGAGAAGCAATTGCCGAATCATTTAGACGCGCCTCACAAAAAGCAAAGGAACGCGACAAAAAGCGCTTCGCGGAAAACAAGGAAGTCTGGGGCGAGTGTGCCAAATGCGGAACAGAACTGCACATAACAGACGAATCCTATGACTATAATGGAAAAACCTACTGTGCCAAATGCAAGCCGAAAAGGGCGAAGAGAATGATACCTGTTCCAGGCGTATTCAAATTCACTGACGCAATGCATGAGCTAAACGGAATAATGAAAGAGAAAAAACAACAAAAAGGGGAGGGCGAAAAAATGAGTAAATGCATATGTCCAGGATGCGGCGAAATGGTTGAAAACGACGCGGTACTCAAAAACTACCGCAAAGTCACCGATACACTTTACATGGCTGACTGTTACTGTCCAAACTGTGGAGCCTTCCTCTGTTGCAGCATTTGTCTTGGACCTGAAGACGTTCCCGAAAACATAAAAACAACGCTAGACTCAACCGCAAACCAACCAGAAACCGCAAAGTAAACGCGAGGTGAAAAATAGTGTTGCAAGATGATTGGAAAAGCTTCAAGCTAAGCGATGTTGCAAGACTAGTGAAAAAGCTAAGCAAATACCAGGCGATAACAATAGTAGGAGGACAGATCAGCGCTAATGAGAAGCTGATTTTAGATTGGCAACAAAAGATGGAAAAATTCAAAGATGCCGAATATCCTGAGTACTATGCAATGGTTATTGCTCTTTTGAGAATTAAAACCAACAGAGAGCGGTTTGGACCAATAGAAATATTTAAAGCCGCTGACGAAGCGTTCGTCCTTCTAGGAATAGTCAAAAAAGCGATTCCATACAAAGACGGTGAAATACTCGAGTTCATACAAAAACACCGACATCACGAAACGTTCAAAAAACTGATTACCGTTGGCTTGTGGCTTACCTCTGTAGCCTCCACGATAGTATTGCCAAATGCAATAGCAAATGCGCCACTATTGTTCACTACTTTGGGACTTGGAGCATTAGCTGCAACTCGTTTCAAAGCATTCATATTTGGAGGCTTAAACGCAACAATCATTACCACCATCATGCAAATAGTTGGCAAAACGCCAATTGCAAACCTGATTCCATTACCCCAAATATTAGCAAGCATTCTTGTCAGCATTCTTCTTGGCTGCATCGCCTACCTTGGCTACCTAGTAAAAGACACGTATTTTAGAGTTCGCGAGTACAACGAAAGCCTATTGAAAAAACAAACATAAGCCCAACAGCATAAACAGTCAATTACAAACGGGAGACAAAAACGGGGGAAATTGCTTTCAACTTTAATCCCACGTGGGCTTGTGTGGATAAGTGCAACGATCATTGGAATAACCTAGCTATTTTGTCTAGTCTCCAATTTTGTCGTGTCTAAAAAAGCAAGTTATTGGGGCAACGGCTAAAGAACGCCGCAGACGAAACATTAAACACACACGTTCATAGATGAGGTGACTGAATATGCACTACTACGTTTTGGACGCATCTGAACTGATAAACGACAAAGGACATGTTTACGATGACTTCTCACATGCCTTCTCCTATTACACGAAAATCGCGGGAATGAAAAGATTTGCAGACGATAAAAAAACATTCTCTTGGCAAGAAATAAAGCTAACCCTTGACCGCGGAATATCCGTCACAGGTTATCCCATACGAAACTCTTTTGGCTCGCCCGCAGTAACAACAGGTCCAAACGCCGTTGGAATATGGCAGGTTAGTTGTCCAATTGAAAAGGTGAATCAAGTTAGCGAACAGTGGCTGTGGCAAAACGTAAAGATCGCACCCAAACTAGTGAAAGCAATCTTGAAGCTAGCCGAGCGAATGCACATGTTTAAAGGCTGGTGTTTGAACAACGGATTCAACAAAAGAAACAAGGACGAGCAACCATTCGTCAGCTTGAGGCTGTTGACCGACAAAATTGCGATAGCGTACTTCAACCTCGAACGCCTCATTTACAGTTTTTCGCCAACAAAAAGAGGGTGGCAACTACATCCTATTGCTAGATCAGTTACGGAGATAAGCAGTTTAAGCGTTAAAAATAGTCGCCTGCTCCTTGTAACCAGGGGACCCCTCGGAGAAATCAAGGTTTTACAGTTGAACCTGAAAAACTACCGCCCAGTCAAGCTGGAACGGGCAGTAGAAAAACTATTGTTAGACGTCTAAAAAGCGTTGTGGAGGTAAGATAATGTGGACGAGTTTGCGTGAAAAAATAGTTTCTTTCATTGCAGGATACGGCAGAACTGAACCAAAAATACAGACCGTTGAGAACGGAATTTATATTGCCACACAACTGACTGCCCTTCGCATCGAACTCAAATTTGAAAGTCGCGAGCCAAGAGGAGTCAACTGTACTGAAATAAGAAAACAGATAATGTTCAATAAAGCTGAGTTTGAAAAAGCAAAGCCAATAGACTGCCAAATCTATTTGCTCGCACGTTTGCTATGCCGATTTAGTGATGAACAGTTAGGATGGATGGCTTCATACATTCACAGCAAAAACACACACCTCTGGCCACGCGAAGCCAGTGCTGCCAAGAAAGGACTGAGACAAGTCAAGCAACTTCTTGAGTTAGGCACCTCCGCGGAAGCAACAGTCCTTTTAGCGTAAAGCACCAAAAAGACCTGTTCACCAAAGCCCTTTGGAAGCCCACATCATTTATGGGTGGAAGAAAAAGAAAAGGGTTATATATTGCAACCGCTCTTGTTGTAGTGGTTGGTTGCGGTTAAATCCCTGCTGGAGCGGAAAGACGGTTCCAACCATTTCTTCCAGTTTTCCAGCAGGAGAGTCCCAGTAAGCGGGCTCGTACGTCCAAGTGAAACTGACAAGCCAGGTTCAGTGAACCGTACGCTGTCAGCGGATGGAAAGCCCACAAGCTTTAGCTGTGGGTAGCTTACAAGCGAAACCTTAAATACCGCTGCCAACTTATTACAGTATGGTGGCGAAAATGAACTTGAAACGGCATAATCAAACCTATTCTATTTTAACTGTCGAGCACACGCGATGCCACCGAACAACACGCTGTTAACCTGATTATTTTTTGCTTTCAAAGTTTTGCCACCATAAAGCCGTTGATGATTCTTTGTAAGCAGACAAACCAGCGAAACTCCTGTGTTTGCCGCCGTAGCTCAACGGATAGAGCAATTGGCTTCGAGTGAGCAAAAGATTTTCAGAAGAAACCAAAAGGCTGAGTGTTCAAATCGCTCCGGCGGCGCCAATGCCGGCGTAGCCTAGCCAGGTCAGGCAGCGGCTTTGTAAGCCGTCCAACGAGAGTTCAAACCTCTCCGCCGGCTCTGCTCCCGTAGTTCAAACGGACAGAATACTGGCCTGCGAAGCCAGAGGTTTCGGGTTCAAATCCCGACGGGGGCGCCAACGTGCCAGCGTAGCCGAGCAGGTTAAGGCAGCGGCTCCGTAAGCCGCAGATCGGGAGTCCGAATCTCCCCGCTGGCTCTAGGTAATGGAAGGATGGTCAAATCTGGTAAGACGTCGAGCTGCAGACTCGAAGATTTGGGGTTCAAATCCCCATCCTTCCTCCAACATAAAAAAAGGAGGTAATAAATATGGGTGACTTTAGAGTATGGGTTATATTTGAAAATGTAGATAATCTTACGCTAAGAAACAAGGACGCAACTTCTCACTTGAACAAAATGGATGTTGCAGAGGTCAACTTTCACCTGACCACATTGAAAGGTTTTGTGGGAAAAGCCAAGGCTCTACGAGAAGATGCCATTCTGCGCGAATTCCTAAAAAAAGCCTTCGGCGAAAAAATCTGCGTTTTGACTGATGGCGTTACTAATACTGCTCTAACCGAAATGGTGAATGGAAAAACATGGACAGACATCTACAGCGATGTAGATTACACTGACGATGCTGGTGCTGAAGCAGCATACAATCTTGGTGAGCAAGGAAAGAAAGCAGTCGTGATCAGCTACGACGAATTGGTCGGCGGTGTTGATTACCTCCGGCCGTTAGCATGGTCACATCTTCCAACAGAGCTTGTTGAGGAGTATCGAAAGGCAATATATGTGCTTTTCAAAGCCAAATACGTGCCGATTTCAGAGATAACAAAAGAAAAAAGTTCAGTTTATTCCAACACAGGAATATCCGGAGCTAAAATTAGTATAGGCAGCGCAGGTGCTTCCTCGAAACTCTACACGTTCAAACGAAAAAGAGGAAAACTATTTTAACATAACTCTGCAAAAAGACTCTATAGCCTCTTCTTTGAACAATATTGTTTAACTGAAGAGGTAGCGGAGTGAGGATGTGATAATATGTTAAGAGCGTTAACTAGCATGAAAAAAAGGATTAAACCCCGCCGTTTGTCAAAGAGTTGGATCCTTCTCACAGTTGCCTTCCTGCTACTTCTGATCGTCTGCCAGTTGCCAAAGGTTTGCATTGTGCCTGAAACAATAATTGCTGTGTTGTTGATAACAGTTATCTTACTAGGTCCAATAACCATTCTACAGCTTGACCGAGAGCTCAACAGCGAAATGAAAATAGAAAAGCTACTACACGAGTAATACTAGCAAAAAAAAGAGGCGAAAGAATGACTAGAAAATTTTCAAGTAAAGAAGAAGCACTACAAATGGGAATTTTCTACTGTAGAGGTAAAGTAGACCTCAAAATATCAGAACTTGAACGAGTAAAAGGACAAACTATCTCTCAAATGGACTTTGCTGATCTGCAACACAAACCAGCAGAAGCGGAAATCTACGCATTAGTCAACTCCAACGGGCAAAAAGTGATGATTGGAGTAACAAAAGATTTCGAAGAGGAGTTTTGGTACCTATGGCTTATAGATCCAAAATCAGGCATGGCTCTGCGAGTCTGACCTAAAAATTGAGGAGGAATGAAAAACGGTAAAAACAAAACTTGAAATAGTTACTGATAAACTTCAAAATCAGAAACTTTGTAAACATTGTCAGAAAAGATTAGAAAAACTTGCTGAGGAACTGTATGCCGCCCTAAAAGAAACATTGGGAGACCGGTTCAAAGAATTTCAACGACAGGGACTCGTAACCGACCTCATGTACCACGAACTTCAAAATCCGTCAATACATACAGTCTATGAAATCGTTATCTCCTACGACCATATGGAGGAATAAAAATGGGTCTCAAAGAGTGGGTTCAAAGAAAAGTTGCCCGCCAAATAATTAAGAGGGTTGCTCCTTACTTCAGCAGCGGAGGAGTCGAGTTTAGGGTCCTAGTTGACTCAAAAATAACCGAAGATTTTACCCAGGAAATAAACGAAGGCCTGAAAGCGTTCGCGAGCATTATCAAAAAAGTCAGGATTGAACAGGTTAACGTTAGCAAATGTTGGAATCAACAACGTAAACAATGCGACTTGACAAGTTTGATCAACGAGAAAAGAAACACTTTGACACTCTACATACTTAAAGAAGACATTTACGTTAAACCACTCAACTGGGCGTATGGAATCACTTCTCCAGTCACGGGTTTCAGTGCGGTTTCCATGGCTCGCTTTTCAAATTCAGAAATAACTAAAAGCTTCAAAATGGTCTTTACTGAGCAGGAAACTAGAGAAACACTAGTTCTTGAAATTCGGCACGAAGTAGGACATTTGATGGGTTTGAAGGATCATCCGGAAGGTCAACATGTCGGCAGCTGCACAATGAATCAAACCATGCGTATGGAAGCACCAGAGAGAGCACACACTCACGAAAGCGTTGGCAGCGACATCTTCTGCAACGAATGTGCCACATGGATCACCCGTTTCAGTAGCGACATAGAACAAGGTAAACTTGAAGGCTACTCTGAAAGGCTAGCAAAATTGCTTTTGGGCAGCTAAACGTCAACTAGCCCTCCCTGAAAGTGGGGGCTTGCCTGAAGGCTATGGCAAAGCAAGAGTTGACTCGTTCACGGTTGAGGGGGGATTTATTTGAATGGTTGCATCTGTAATTTAGCTCAGAGCTTAAAAAAGCTTCAGACAGGAAAAATACGCTCCAAAAAGTATAAAAACTTCGGTTTGGTTATGGTGACAAAAACCGAAGAGGCAATAGAGGTAAGATTTGATGGGGGACTGATAATCTTAAGCCACAACCCCATTTGGGAGTTATATCTTGCTGAGGCATTGCTTTCGTCGGAACAAGAACAGAGCAGAAAAGCGTTAAAATATCTGGTTTCCGCTTGTTTCATTGAGCGAGAAGGGGAACGGGTTAAAGTTGACAACAAAGACTTCTTCCTTAGTTGTCTGTTTCAACATAAAAACCCGTTGCTTAGCGTTGTTTTGGGAGAGGAGGTCAATGAGAACTTTTAATTTCAACCAGCTTAGCGAAGAAGCAAAACAAAAAGTGTTGGAACGAGAACGCTACGTAAACGTTGAAGATTACGATTGGTGGGATTGGATATATGACGACCTCAAAAACTACGGGATAGAAACTGGGCAAGTAAGCTTTGACTTGCAGAATCGTTACTTCTGCGTTCACAATGGCAACATTGACCATGAAAAAATGATCAGCTACCTATGGCACAACGAATACATAACAGTTCAACAAGCTTACGCAATAAGAGATGACCTAGTTTCTTTTTGGCTGAAAACTAGTTATCGTCATCGTTGCGATTGCAATTATTTCGCAGTTGAAGCCACTGACGAAGTCCCTGACAAAGTATATGACGGGCTGGAAGAAGCCTTGGAATCTTTTATCGAAGACGTTGAGAGAGGTTGCTTGAAAAAGCTGGATCAGGACTACGAAGGCCTTACAAGTGACGAGGCGGTTATCGAAACACTGATGGCAAACGATTGGCGTTTTACTAAAGATGGTGAAAGGGCGTGAGAAGATCAACTACCCCACCCTAAATAGTAGGGTATCCTTGGAGGCGTAAGAATGAAGATTTTGCTTGTTCCTGAAACAAATGAGTATGACTCGCACTTCGCTGTTTATGACGTTACGAACAAGACAGATTTAAGACAACGGGGTGGGCTGACAATTTCACAGTTAGGCTCAATTTTTCCCGACAACAACACTTTTTTGGCGAATCTGGTCAGCGACATCAGTATTAAACGTGAATTTCTAGTCTTTGATGACAACCATGTGGGACTCTTATTCACGACAAGAGACGACGTGAATGGAGACGAGTTGCTAACACGTCTGTTTGAAATTAATGAGCAGCGTAAGGAATCAGCGTGTCGCGACGACGAAGAAAGAGAGCTGCGAATATCAATACTTAACAACAGCGGAAGAAATAAAGCAAACGTTAGCATTGAAATCATGAGGCTGGATTCAACACAGTTTACCCAAGTCATTTCGATACTGAGTCATAAAAAAATATTGTTCGCAATAGCAAACAAGTTTCAACAGGAAATCTTCGTCGGCGACGTGATTAGTGTTCGCCTCAAAGTTTCTGACTCTATGATTGATCGGTTATGCCGCCTGTTTGAAGTTCTTGAGAAGGTGCCGGAAACCGTCGACCTTGGAGAACTACTTAAGAAACCAACCCTTGAAAACCTCGAGCGTTTCGTTTCACTACAAAAACTGTTGCGTTAAACTTTCCCTCCTTAAAAAGCGTAGCCTCCTTTCCAAAATAGAACAAAAAGCGTGATTGTCCGCCACACTGCCGCAAAAAACTACATGTTGTAATTCAAACTGTTTTGGAGGTAAAAAATATGGTGAAAATCACTTTAACAAAGACGGTTGTGGAGTTTTTTGCCAAAATATACAACAACGACCGTGCTATGGGCAAGGTTTTACTTTGGATGGAGAAAAACCCGGTGGTGTTCCAACAACTAATGAAATGGTATGGCAAACTAGATGACAATGAAAAAATGTATTTCAGATATTTGCTGGAGTACCATGTTCCAACACAAGCTAAACGTATTGTTATCAAGGTTAAACGAGTGGCCAACTTGGCCAAAACCAAAGGATACCAATTCAAACTGAAAAACGGTTTGCGTTGCGAAGTGAAACGTCTAGACCGCAGCGAGTATCTGAAACTGGTTTATGACCGAATTTACCGCAAGGAAGTTGAGGCCTACGCGAAACGTGAAGAGGAAAAAGCAACGCCAGAAGTGACGAGAGAAACACTTGAAAAAAGCATTATAGACGATCTTGGCGTGAGAGCCTACGTTTTCCAATTGCAAATCAAAGAAACAAAATTTGGAATAGTAACGGGAATAGTAAGGAATCACGATGACATAAAAACGCTTCATCCAAACCTAATTAAAACAATCGACGCGTTCAAAGACAGCAAGATTCTTCTTTCATCTGACACGTACTTTTTCATTAACAACGACCTCTACCTACCACTCAGCAGTGGCGCAAAAGCCGTTGAGTTAGCTATAAAACACAGTGTTGAACCCAACATCACCGTGTTGATGAAGCTAGACGAAACGCCAAAAGACTAACCTAATCTAAAATGGAGGACAAGACATGACTCAAATACTGGTGAATTTTAGGCCATCCAGCCACTCTGAGGACTACACGGTAGTGGCAGATTTCGAAAATGAGAAAAGAGCCAAAAAAGTAGCAGCCAAGCTACACACTAGAAGCGTGAAGAACCAAGTGATAACCCGAACGTCCTGCGTATACCTTGCAGATGCAGAAGAAGTTGAAAGAGACCTTGAAAAGGCAGGGGCAAGAAAAACACAAATCCTGAACAGTTACCAGAAACTGCTCATCAAAATAGCAACTCCAGAAGGAGCACAAGAAGAAGTGTTGCCTCTCTTTCTTTCCATGGCAATGGTTGAAGTGTTAAAAATCCTGAAGAAAGTGTGCAAAAAGCCAAGGGAAGAAAAAAAAGGGGGGCGAACTAGCCTAGTATTTCGCTATGTTGGAGAAAGGATCTTTTACCGCGACGAAAGAAAAAGAGGAATTTTCTTCTTCGGCGGTCAAGATTTTCCCGTAGACGAGAACGTTCAAGTGAAAATTCTTTTGGACTAGTTTCCGCAAAAACAGTTGAGAAGAGGAGGAACCGAAATGAGTGAAAATAACGAGTCGTTCACGTTTAAACCAGTGCAAGATTGCCATTCACCACACTTTCACCTGTTAGCCGTGAACGAACGCTTTGAAAAAGTCAAAAAGAAAGGCGCGTTATACTCAGTTGAAGAAACACAGCGAGAAACACAGTTACTGTTCGGTTGCGAAAGAACCTTCTACCGCCTAAAGATATCAGGAGATCTCATTTACATGGGTCTTCGTTGTCCACGAGTCATTCCTTACCTGCCACGTTACATGCGGTTGACCCGAGCCTACCAAACAATATTCAAATGCAACGCAACTGTTGAACAGCTCCGAGCTGCAGAGACACACGCTGAAGAGTTGTTTAATTTACTGAAAGTGCTGGTAAACCTCAAATACCTCCCTAAAAAGAAGAAAAACCGAGCCATTGAGTCCTTTTTGAAGTTAGGACCAGACAAAGTTAAGCCTTTGGATTTGATGAAAGAAAACGAACGATGTTGTCAACTTCACCGAAAAAGCGTGGAACGAGAACAGCTTGAACGTCGAAAGTTCACTAAACTATTAGTTAAAACAAGAAAAGAAGGCGCAATAAAGTTGTCGGACGGTTCATATATCGTTTACCTCCACTCAAAATGGTACACCAGCGAAGCCTTCCCTACCTTGAGACACGAAGCCAAAGGAGGCTTTGAGTTGTACCATGTTTCAAAGAGGGGTAAGGTACGCAAGTTTAGCCTGTATGGAATGCCTTTTAGAAAAACAGTTTTGCGGTTGATAAAAAGGGCGGGTTACCCAAATGGCACAAAGAAAGTTGAAGACCAAGAAGTCCTCAGAAGGGTAGCACAAGCCCTTGGCAAAGTCAACTCAGCGATTGTTCTTTTAATACTGCCTGGGAAGTGATTGAAATGGTCAAGATATTGGTTAGAGCGCACACCACCAGAACTCAATCAATAGTTGTTGACGAAGAGCATTCTCCCGCTTTTAAAGAAGTTGCGGTAACCACCTTAGTTATATATGGAAAAGGGGGAAACTGCGACGTGTTTCTGATGGAAATCCAAGGGCAAGCGCAAGTAGCAGTCGCCGTGGCGATGTTGAACAAGCGCCACCCAAAAATGTTGGTCAAAGAGGGCATTCTATACTTGGCGGTTTCAGCCTCAAACGCTACAATTGAAACGCTAAAAAAACTGGAAAAAATATCTCAGATGGCTGAAGAAGAAGAGTACAAACAAGTCATCAAAAACCCAACGCTTCAAAATGTTGAATCCTTCCTTTGCACTCAAAAACTTATCCGAGGTTGAAACGATGAAAACAACGAAAATATTCATTGAAGCAAGCTACCTTTCATATCCACACGAACCGCAACGTTTACAAATAACCGCATACACGACAGGCTCTTTTGGTGAAACACAGTTGATTACTTGGATACTGGACGAAGCCGTTTTAAAAATTGTTTCAGCAATGCTAAAACGTTTTCCACAGAAACTCGTATTCAGATCAGAAAAAACCATGATTGAAGTAAACGTTCCAGAGAAAACCTTCGAGCTTCTCAAGAACCTCAGTTGCATCCACGACCCAACCCCAGAAGAAGTCGAGTCCGTTCTTAACGACCCCTCACTCGAAAACGTTGAAAAATTTATTCACATTCAAAAACTACTTGACAAATAACAAGCAAGAGAGGTTGAAAAAATGAATGATGAAAAAAACGACGAAGCAGTAGCAGCCTTCCTTAACCTTAGCAGAAAAAGATTCCCCCCACCACCCCTACCAAACTCGATGGAAGAATGTGAAAAACTAGCAAAGAAGCGCTTCGCGATTGTTGAACAAAACGCGATGGAGACAACTTCTGGAGGCGGATACGGACGAGGTGGCGAGTCAGCGACAAAGATGGTTTTACACTGTCCCTTCTGTGGGTTCGAATTCGACGCGATAGAAAGGGCAAGCTGTTTCAATGCATCATTAACTCCGCAACACTGTCCAAACTGCGACTTTCCACAATCCCTCTTTTTGAAAGCAGAAAAGATAGCTTTCAGCCAAAAAGACGGCGAAAACAAGACTTGAGCCGCCTTACCGACTTGAAGCGCCTTACAAGATCACAGGCACTAGCATCGCTTGGAGCCATTAACTCAATAAAAGGTCCCCTGTTCGCCGGCGTTTGCGGCCTCTCTCGTGCAAAACACTTCAAACGATTGTCCAACGAAGTAAAAGAAGAAATGAAACATGAGTTGTTGCTCCTTAAAAACCTGTGTGAGGTTTTCGAGCAATTCACGGTTTATGACCAAACGAGAGACAGCAAAAAGTTTGAGGTTTGGATTCTGAGCAAACAACGCGAAAAGGAGAGCAACCCTCGATTAGAGGCGTATTTGGGAATAGCTCTAGCATTTCCAACAGCAGAAGAACGAGGAAGTCGACGGCAGGACATGAAATTTCTTTTAGCCGCAACAAAAAAAGCGTTGGCAGGAGGACTAGCAAGCGCAGATCTAAATCGAGCCTTAGACCTTCTCAAAACAGTTGAGGCTGAAGTGACTGAAAAACTGCGTTACGACGAAAAAGAAGCGGAAAGATCAATAAGCGGAACGTTTCCTGGGATATAAAAGTACAACAAACTCAACAGGCTTTTAAAAGATTGAAACAAATTGAAGGTTGGTGAAAAAGAATGCAAAAAAACTCTATCGAATCACTTACTTCGGCAATAAAGTTGGCTAAAGAAGGAAAACCGCAATGTGCAACACTTCAAAACGGAATCAAACTTGTAATTGCGAGGACAAAGCAGGCGGAACTGAGAATCGAAACAAACATAAACATAGCGATCGAAACTACAATAGACCAAAAGAACTTGTTAAGCGATCTAGCTGAAACACTTACTTTAGAAGGAAAAAGGCTACGCGACGGTCTGCGGCAATTAACTGAAAGTTATCGTTTAATCTGGGAAACCTCACCACCACTTCAAAACAGAACCGCGGCCCTACTCATCGACGCCTTTGCTAAAGGGTTGCCTCCTTCAGTGCTCGTGTTGACTAGCGACGAAAAAGAGGAGCCCCTCAAAAGATGTTTCGGCTGCGAATACCGTTACTCCCCAGTGTGTAAATACTGCAAAAGAGACGGCTCATGTAGCATGTGCGGAACCCCCATGCGTTGGAGCGAAAAGCGAAGAGACCACGTTTGTGCCGCCTGCGGTCGCACATTTTTCCAAGACTTTTACTACTGTCCTAGTTGCGAAAAGGAGATGGAGTGGAACGAAGCCAAGAAGGATTATGTTTGTCCAACCTGCAAACGAAGCATGGCAGAACTTCGTTAAACTCATAAAAAGGGAGCGTGTTATTATGGATAAAACAAATCTTGAAAAAATAAAAGCTAAAGTGGCCAAGGGAGATGTTTCAAGCGTAATAAACGAGTTTTGCCCCCCACTTACACAAGAAGACTTGACAAAAATAAAAGATCCAAAAAACTGGAAAGTAATGTATCGCGAGAAACACCGCATAGCGTTCAACTGCGTACCGTTTGACGACCAGCTAAGGTGCTACGTAACCTTCGACGCTTCAGGAAGCATTGTGAAAATAGTGTATTCCGCAGAGTAAAAATCAAAAGTAGGTGATTGAAATGGAGAAAAAAGAGGAAAATATCTGCAAACACCCCTGCTTTTACTATAGTGAAGGCAGACAGGGACCAATGTGCAGCTATTTCGGTACACTGAGGCCAAGAAAGAAAATGGGAGAATGCCCAAAATACATTCCAAACGAACTAGCTGAACGTGCGCAAAGACAAGAAATAACCACTACAAAACGGCTTGTTGAAATGCTCGATTCTCTTACTAAGATAAAAATTGAACAAATAGAAAAGATTCCAGACGCGGAACTGCGGGAAAAACTGCGAGAAATAGTTCTTCTCGCAAAACAGATCAGGTCGAAGGGCTAAAAATGTGGGTAGACAATCAGTGGGTTTCAGTAACGGACATCGAAAAACAGGCATCAGAATCGTTGCTCATCAAAAAGGCAGTAGCCTCGATCCCTTGTGAAAAATGCGGCAACTGGATGAACAAAGTAGAGACCGAAGGCGCCCACAATTCATCAATAATTGTTTTCATCTGTCAAAACTGCGATCACATAGCAAGGTTTCCCCCACAAAATCAAACGGGTAACCCCACCAGGAAATTGGAGGGATGTACTTGATGAAAAACACAACAGCCAAAAAAACAATGCGTGTTGAAGCCAATAACAAGTGTCCCTGTTGCGGCTCAACTGATGTTGAACGCGTTGACACTTTACACAAATGCGAACACGTGACGGTCAACTTGTATGTGTGCCTTCAGTGCAACAACGATTTTCCGAAAATAGACTGTAACAATTAGATAAAAGGTGAAAGTCATGTACGATAAACCCACCAAAGAAAACTTCAAAACCTTTTTAGAAGAAATGCGCAAAAGCGAAAAAGCAGAAGCATTAGGTTCGGTGTCGTACAAGGATTACTACCAATTCTTGACTGGACGCAAACCACTCACTAAAACGTTCAAAGAAACAAAACAATTCATTATCTGGAAGACAACGGTTTGGCGGCCCTTCTCCAAAACATTAACTGCTTCGGATTGGGCTGACTTCGGCGTACACCCATCAATAGGCAGAGACGGAATGATTGCCGTGTTTAGTTACGAAAAAACAGGCAAAATCACCTAGTTTTATATGCCTCAAACAACATGACCTATTAATAGGAGTTGGAGGAATAATTGATGAGTAAAAAAAGCAATACAACGGATTTGAAAGGATTCAATGAAAAAGTCAAGGCCGTAGCCGAGTTTTTGGCGGAGAACCTCAAAAATAATGCGGTTTTTCGCGTTTACTCACACCTTGATGCTGATGGCCTCGCAGCTGCAGGAATAGTTGGCTTAGCCCTCTCGAACAAACAAGCCATCTTCCGCACTAGAATACTTCCTTGGCTTGATGAAAAAGTCTTAAACGAAGCGGCCGCGGAGAAGTGTGAAGTCATAATTTTCACGGACCTCGGTAGCGGCTATCTTGATCTGATAAAGTCCAAACTAGAAGCACGCAAAGTGGTTATTTTGGATCATCATCCACCAGTGGGCGAACCAAACCAAAATATTTTCCATGTGAATCCCCACAGCTTTGGCATAGACGGAACCAGAGAGATAAGTGGCGCCGGAGTATCGTACCTCACGATGAAAGAGCTAGACCCACAAAACATAGTGAGCTCGCCAATAGCTGTAGTTGGCGCGCTAGGTGACATGCAAGACTTTAACCAACAAAGAACTTTGTATGGTCTGAACAACCTCGTAGTGGACGATGCGAAAAAGGCGGGTCTGCTGACTTCAAAGAAGGACTTGATCTTCTTTGGCCATGAAACAAGACCAATACACAAGGCACTAGCACGGTCAATGGTACCATTCGTTCCAGGAGTCTCTGGAAGCGAGGGACAGAGCTACGCGTTCTTGTTAAGTATCGGGATAAACCCCAAAATTGATGACCGATGGAAAGCTCTTCGAGACCTTACACAAGACGAAAAAACAAAGCTTGCCTCAGCATTAGCGGAACATCTCCTTGCACGTGGCATGCACAGGCAAGTAGCGAATCTAGTCGGCGAAGTTTACACCTTGACCGCTGAAAAAGAAGTTACTCCACTGCGAGATGGAAGAGAATTTGCAACGCTGCTAAACGCTACAGGAAGAATGAACAAACAAGCACTTGGAGTATCGCTTTGCATGGGCTACCGCGGACAAGTTGTTGAAGATGCGAGAAAGATGCTTGACGATTACCGGGCAACAATAGGAAAATATTTGAACTGGGTTTGGAACACGCCAGGAGTCCTCGAAGAACGCACAAACATTTACGTGCTTCACGGAAAAGAAGAAGTCAACGACAAAATGGTTAGCACCATCGCTTCAACACTTGCTTTTACCTTGCCAAAACCAGAAAAACCGTTGCTGGCGTACTCGTATCTGAAGCCCGAAGGAATAGCTAAATTGTCAGTGCGCACTTCAGAAGAAGTTGTTCAATCAGGCATTCACCTAGGCGAAATAATAAAGGCTGTTGCCGAACCCTTTAAAGGAACTGGTGGCGGTCACGACATTGCGGCGGGCGCAGAAGTTTCGATACCCCAACTTGAACCACTAATCGCGGCATTCGACGAGGCTATAGGCCAAAAAATAAGGGAGATAAAAGGCAATGCAAAAACACCAACAGCTTCAAGCTAAAAACCGCCCTTGGTTTATGCAAGGGAAAGACCGATGGTTCAAACTGATCTCGTTCGTCAATGGATTTGGTAGAGAACGAGAAGACGATGAAGTAATCAACGCAATTTATCTTGCATCTAGGCTGACGCGTCGCCAAGTTCCATTCAAATTCTTATGTCAAGGTTGCACTGGCGTCAGTTGTGGCGAGATAGCTTTGATGCTTGACTACCTTAAAGCTAACGCGAACTTGTTTAACATTGACGAACCAGACGAAAAGCTTTACTATGCGGGTCAACTATTATCAAAAATACAAAAAACCGAGCTTGGATTAATAGCCTCCTACATGCAAACCAAAAAAAGCCATTTACACCCTGAAGAAGCAGCAATCGCAAGGACAAAACTTCAAACACTCAAAGCCGTGGTACTACAACAAACACCAATTGAAACAGCAATTCTGCTTTTTTAGGAGGGTGAAACTGTTGAAACTTGGATCAATACTTATAAACGAAAAAATTACTCGAGCATTCATTGAAAAAACAGTTCCCCCACTCAAAAACGATGAGGTTTTGGTAGCGTTACTGTCTGCCCGAAGAAAATACGATCCAACCCTCTCAACAAGCCAAGAAATTCTCGCTAGAAAAATAATACGCGACAACGACGTTGAAAAAATAATTCAAGAGCTCAGAAAACTGTCAACCGTCGGATTTTACCTAGATAAGGGAAAACCCATCTCGCAAACCGCCTTCGCCATGTACATTGATCTCAACCCAAAAAGCATCTTAAAAGCATTCACCCTGTTCAGCCGCGAAATAAACAACCTGCTCTACGATTGTATAATTACCCAAAACGCAGACTATCAAACCCTAAAACGCATAGACCTGAAACTGTTCAGCACGATCCACCGAAGCAACGCTCGCACCCGCCCCTTTTGGTGCCTCGACATAGACAAAAAAGACTTCACTTTACTGAAAGAACTTGTCGCCATCCTTGGAAAACAAAACGTTCTTTGGGTAAGCGAAACCCGCAATGGTTTCCACCTGATTGCAGAAAGAAATGAGGAGACGGGCAAGCGACTGTTCAAAGAAGGGTTGCCGCCCACGATAAAGTCAGTGGTTACAATGAAGAAAGAGCCAACAACTCCTGTTCCGGGAACGCTGCAAGGCGGCGTACTTGTGAAACAGGTTAAACTATAAATGCGAGGCCGAGGTGGAATACAATGCAAAAAAAGAATTTTTCGAGAGTAGTTTCACGTCAAACAACACCTGAAATGCGGGGAAAAGCACTGGCACGATTTGATGCAAAAGCCACAGGTTTGGTTCCAAACGACTATTTGGCCGAAATTGATAGGAAGGGAGTGCCGATCAAACTGCTTAAGCAAGACGTAGCGTTGTTAAAACGAATTCTTCAAGTCCTAGCTGATAACGAAGAAAAGTTTTTGGACTGCCTTGCCGAACAAGCGGCAATAAGCAGTGGTGACTCTTGGGGACTATGGAAACTTCGCGTGTTATTCAACCTGTTAAGCGCAGAAGTGACAACACAGATAAGAACGCCACGAGGCAAATTTCTCGGAATTTGGACGCTACTCCACTTAGAAGAAAACCTGAAAGAAGACCAACACACGAAATTCCTGCGAGTTTCTGGACTAGATCGCCTAAAAAACATTGAATAATTCGTTGAGGGTGAACATTTTGAAAGTGAAAGTTTTAAACATTCGAGTAATAGTTGCACCAAACGACTTCATAGTGCGCCTTGAGGGGGGAGGCAAAATCCTCGACCTCTGCAACGCCCCCGTAGAAGCGGCAATTGGAATAATGACCATCGAGGCTGACCGGAAGCACTGCAATCAATCAGCCAACGTTGCTCCACAGCTGAATTTGAATATGCTACTTCAAGAAATAATACCTGCTGACCGGCTGAAGCAAGTTGAACTCTCAAAACTAATAAAAGAGAATTGTTACGTGGCGGAAGCCGTGATGGGCGACGAAAAAGTAGCCGTGCTCCCATCAGTTGGAGTTTACCTTGCGATGCTATTCAACAAGCCAATATACTTTGAATCAGAAATAGCGGTGGATGACAAACGAAACGCAATGGTGGTCTAAAGTGGTCGCGAAGAGTGTGCAAGCAGTTCAAAACGCTACTTTAGAAAAAACAAAACGAGTTTGGGTCGTCGTTAGCACCACAAACCGCAGGGGGGCAAGGCGTTTAATAATAAAACAAAAAGGTAAAGACAAGATTGAAGCGGGGTTCTACAGCGATCCATCCAAAGTCATGGTGTTCGCGTTGCTTCTGCAATTTGAGAAGATTAGGTACAAACGAGGCGAAGGCGTGGTCGTACAGATTCCCCAAAGCCTCTTGGACTTGTTCATCGTGCTCGCGAAAACGCCTGTGCGCTGGCAAACCCTTGTTAAAGAGCACCTGATCCCGAAACCAACAGTTGAGAAGTTGGCCACATTCCTATACATAAACAAGCTAATCAAGGGACAAAAGCGAAAATGATTGTTCAATTTCAAACCAAAAAAAACCTTCTAAAACAGTTCACAGCCTACCTGAAAAAAAACAGCGGCTACGACCGCGAGACAATCTCCGCTCTAGTCGATTCAGAATGGAATGGTGCCTACCCGGAATCGTGTCTCGGAGACGACCTTATGGTAGACATTGCCGGTTTCTTGTATTATCTTGGTGCTTTTGCCCGGGAAATTGTTTTTCCAAAAGCCGACAATTTAGACATTCAAGTTGTGGCAGAACCCAGCTATGACGATGCGTCTGGAATTTACATGCTCGAAATGAAAACAAAGACCGTGGCTGCCTATGAAATATTCAAGACATACTACACCAGCCCAGAACGCATAGCGGAAATCCTAACGAGCCTTATAGAGCAGCTTGAAAAATCCAAAAACCTGCTAGCAATAAGAAAACTAGTAGACGAAAAAGAGAGGAGCTGAAAAAAATGAAGATCTACATTCCCAAAAACAAAAACCACGAGCCGTTAATAGCCAATCTGAAACAAGTACACAACATTGAAGAAAACAAGGAGGCTTGGACTATAACAACGGAGGTTGACATAATAATTCCAAGAGAGTGGAGCGGTCTCTCACAAAATGCTTTTCGCAAATTAGGCAAAAAGATTCGAGTTTCCGAAGGCGTAAAAAAGACGACTGACGAGGAAGTTTCGATACAAATCCTTCGAAAGAAGATAATGAAGATCCGCATCGCACCGAAAGAGGAAGAAATCTTAACCGAAGCGGCAAAGCTAGCTGGTAAACAAACCGCCGAGTTCGTACGAGAAACAGCGTTCTCTCGCGCAACAAAAATGCTGAATTCTTCAAAGAAGACGCGAGAAAACGCATCTTAACCCAGTGAAGAGCCAAAAAAACGCTGAACCAACGAAATCTTTATATAGCTTCGGTTAGCTTCTTATTGTAGATAGAAGCTGATCGTTATGAGTAAAGACGAAGAAGAGACGAAGAAAGCCACGGACGAAGAGAGCGAAGAAAAAGCAGAGTACAAGTCGCTCAAAGACGTTCCAGGAATAGGTCCTGAAACCATAACAAAACTCAAGAAAATAGGGATACAAACAGTTGAAGCTCTGGCAATGTCAACAGAGTTAGAACTAAAAGACTCAGGAATAGGTGAAGAAAAGGCCAAAGCTCTAATTGCGGCAGCACGAGCAACAATTTCTATTCCCTTCATGACCGCAGCCCAGTTTGCCGAAAAACAAAAACCAGTCCTTCGAATCACAACTGGATGCAAATCTCTTGACCAACTACTCGCAGGCGGAGTTGAAAGCCAAACAATTACTGAGTTATACGGAGAGTTTGAAAGTGGCAAAAGCCAGATCTGTCACCAACTCTGCGTAAATGTTCAACTGCCCCCGGAGAAGGGAGGGCTCGACGCAGCTGCTCTATATATAGATACAGAATCTACTTTTCATCCGCAAAGAATAAAAAGCATGGCTGAAGCGCTTGGACTAGATGTCAGCGAAGTTTTCAAAAAGATAATTATCGCAGAGGCCATAACATCAGATCACCAGATTCAACTGTTAAACGTTGCAGACAAAGTTATCCAAAAAAACAACATAAAACTGGTAATCATCGACTCTTTAACAGCACATTTCAGAAGCGAATACCTTGGACGAGAGTTCCTAGCACCAAGACAGCAGAAACTGAACCAGCATCTGTTCCGTCTCGCTCGCTTGGCCAAGGTGTTCAACCTAGTGGCAGTTGTAACCAACCAAGTTATGGCTAAACCCGACGCTTTCTTCAGCGACCCGACCGCACCGATAGGCGGTCACATCTTAAGTCACACGGCACACAACATTCTCTACCTGAGAAAAACAAAAGGTCCGGGTATGAGAATAGCAAAGTTGGTAGCCAGCCCATACCTGCCTGAAGGAGAATCAAGATACAGAATTCTCGAAGAAGGCATTCGCGACGTTCCAGAAGAAGAGAAAAAGTAACCGCAAACACCCGTAGTTTTCTTCTTTTAACACCAAATCAAGTCCTGCGAATAGGTTTCAGGGACGAGAAACATTTCTTTGGGAGGGGTTTGTATGAATGTTAAGTCAACAGTTTCTATAAAACAACATACTTCCAGCTGGAAAATAGAAACAGAAGATTTCGAAGCGGAGATTTCAACGATCCGCGTCCACGACGTTGAAGTTCCCCATAGTCTTTACCAACAACTTTTCAGTGCCAAAAGCGCGAAATTAAGAGACATCATCAGGTTTGTTTCCAAAATTTCCCTTTCAGAAAGTGCAGCCAACGACATTTTCAGAATTTACATGACGCAAGGAAAAGCGGCGTGTATGCCACTTCTGTTAGAGTATGAAAAGTTCGCTCCAAAAGGAAAAATGCGTTTCTATAATGGTTTCAGCTTTTTTAGTCCAGGCATCGACGAGTTTACTTTGACTAATGGAGTGATAGGCTGCGCCATTAAGGTCGCGGGATACAACCTTGGAGAAAGCACTGAGGAAAAAAGAATAAAGGCAGAACTGTCAACTTTCAACTTTCCCAAAAACGTTTATTATAGTCAAGGAAACCGACCTATAGAAATCCCGTTGGAGCAGTTCAAGAAGTTACACGCGAACCCGCAAGGACAGGTCGAAAAAATTGCTCCTTCACTTGCTCGTTTAAACTTGATTGTTGACTATCTGACCTCAAAGCGTGTTGAAAAAATAGTTGCAGACATTCTTAACAACAACGAAGAATCGCTAATTTCCGCCGAAACCGACGCTAAACGACGCCTTAAAAGGGACAAAACCTTTAGAAAACTCTACGGCAAATCAATTCGGGTGCCAGGCGGGCGATTAGTTCTCGGCGAGAAGGACACTGTTTACTACTTAACCCGCAACAAACTATTTCGTCTGAACTATACATCAACACAACTGAAAGAAGCCGTGTTCAGAGCAGTTAGCAAAAGAACGGTGCCACTTAAACTCATTGAAGTTGAAAAGGCCAAAATCCCAAAGTGGATTAACCTGTAGGTGTAAATCAATGATCGAAGTTAAAGCATCATGCGAATTTGATGGCCAAAAATTCTTTGTTAAACCCCCAATTTTGAATGATGAAGAAGCAATAGTTGAAGTACATCACATTCGTCTCAAAAAAAGGGAAGAGCCATTTTCAATACCAATAGAATATCTGCCGCTACTACTCAATAATGAAACTCGCCAACACGCAGTTGCTTTCTGCGAATTTGCCCTCCAACAACGATTTACGCAAGATGACGCGGTTACAGACCTGCTTAAGCTAGTTGCCAAAAAAGGATTTACGGTCGCGGAAGCAGTGCTAGATAACTACATTAAAGAGCGACCATTTATCAGCAAAGTGCGGGTATACCAACATTCAGAGTACGGACGCGAATACGCTGGATCAGCTGACTTCACAGACGGTTTGCAAGCGTTTGAAATAGAGATCCCCACCTTGTCTCACAAAAAATATCCAAAAAACATATACGTTAAACCGGAGTCTCTCTCAGTATTTCTCACCAAAACACAATACAAAAAAGCTTTGAGAAGAATCGACAGCTTCTTTACGCTACTGCAAAAACTTGAGCGTCTAACCCCGTTCGTTACAAGGGCGACAACACAAAAAATCACTGACGCTTTCTTCAACAACCGAACTGAATGCACCCTTTTACTTTCAAAATTTTCCAAACTAGCAAATGAACGGGCAAAACGCAATGAGGTTTACGACCGTTTCAATGATGGAAAAGCACTCGAAATTGAGGAAGGATACCTCGTTTACCCCAATGTTGAACCCGTACCCTACAGTGAACGTGAACCCTACTTCATAAGCAAAACAGGCGAAGTCAAAGAAATAAAAAATGGCTGGAGATCGAAAGAAAAACTGTACAAACTCTACCTAAATGGAATAAAAAACGTTGAACTTGAAGATTGCGGGATAACTGAAAAAACAAGAACAGCAATTGCCAAGGCATTGAAGGAAGTCGCTCCAGAACTTGCTTTAATCCTTTTGCCGTAGGGTCAACTACCCCGCCCTGAAGGACGGGGCTTGCCTGAATGCTAGGGCAACGAGAGAGTTGACTAGCCTAAGTGCTTGCACTACGCCTAACGGGCTACAAGAACGTTGGAGTGTTTCGCCAGCTCCAACCCCTTCTGAACTTGGCAGGTTCGACGCTGAAAGGCTAAGCCCGTTTGGCATTGGCGAGGCGACCAACACTCCGAAGAGGAGTCCTAATACAGGAGGAATAATATGAGAGTGCCAGTAGTAAGCGTTGATGGAAAACCGTTGATGCCCACAACACCCGCCAAAGCACGAAAGCTGATGCGCGGAAAACAGGCTGAGGGCAGACGAGACAAACTTGGCATCTTCTATCTGCAGATGCTCAGGCCCGTAGGAAACAAAGTGCAGGAAATCGCTTTGGCAGTCGACCCAGGCAGTCGCTTCGATGGGTACGCCGTTGCATCAGGAAAGGAAACTCAAGTCAAGGGCATGGTGCTGCTGCCTAAAGGCATAGTGGACAAACTGATTCGTCGCAGTCGGCTACGCAGAGACCGCAGAAGCAGAAATTGCAGAAGACGGGCATGCCGGTTCAGCAACCGCAGGCGAAGGGAAGCATGGATCGCGCCGTCGCAGAAGGCCAAAGTAGACTTTAAGCTGAAAGTCGTCAGAGAACTGTGCCAACTGTACCCTGTAACCAGCATCGTGGTCGAAGATGTACGCTTCAACCATTACAGGAAGCGGTGGGGCAAGCACTTCAGCACCGTGGAAATCGGCAAGACTCGTTTGTACCATGAGCTGAAAAATCTTGCGAGTTTTGTTACGGTGGAGGGATGGCAAACGACTGAGGCAAGAAAGAAGTATCGAATTAAGAAGACACGCACTAAAGCAGCATTGGTGCCTGAAAGCCACGCTAACGATGCAGTAGCAATGATGTGTATGCACTACGGCAGAAACGTTAATTCACCAACATCCTTCTTCATCTGGGGTGCGTATAATCCTGTGAGGAGGCAACTGCACAAGCAGAAGGCACGGAAAGGAGGAGTTAGGCCAGCGTACGGTGGAACAACTGGCAGATACGGCATACGCAAAGGCGACCTCGTAGAGGCCAAGGTGAAAGGAAAGATGGTTCGGGGATGGGCATGCAGCTTCTCGAACACGCAGGTGGGAGTCGCCAACTTCCGTGGAGAACGGTTTGCAATTCCAACAGTCAGAAACGTTCGACTGACGCACAGGGCAACTGGAGTCTTGTACGCGGAGTTTCTGCCTTCACAGAGGGTTTCAGGAAAGGGAGGCAATCCCTCCTCACCTTAAAAGGAGTGGTTTCCTTGCCAAGATTAGAGGAAACGATTATGTTAAAAGTTGGTATTGTAGGTCCCGAAGAAAGCAAATGGCCTAAAGACGCGGAAAAGAAAGTAAAAGAAGTTGCTGAATTACTTTTGAAAGGCGGAGTATGGCGTTGCTCAAACAACCACCAATTCCACTGGTTCCCAACTCAAAACCTTAAAATAACCGAACCAATGAAACTTCCAGAAAGAAAAGGTTTCGATTGGTTGCCACGTCCCTCACTAAGCATTCAACCACTTCCACACTGTAGAATTTGTGGTCCAGAAATTAAGGTCGTGAGAATAGCAGAGGTTACTTTCGTATCTGGCGGATGTCCCGTCTCCAAATGCGACAACTGTGGAAAAAGGTCTTTCTCTGATGTCAGCGACCCATTAGTAGGCTACGTCACATGCGAGTTTTGCGGGCAAAAGAAAAAACGGAGAGCAGGCGGAGTTGACATTTGGAGTGAAGAAGTCGCCGACCAACTAGGATTACAAAAAGAAATTTATCATCCTCAAGTGAACAAATGGCCTTCAATGTGGAAATGCAGAGAATGTAATTTTGCACGTGCCTCCTCAGGATACGTTTTTTCACACCAAGCTCACTTCCATGGAATTGAAGAAACACCTATTGAGCTAAAAGGCTTCAAGGCACGCAACATAGATATTGCAAAAACAATAAATGTTGGTTACTGCCTTGTTCCAGACATTAGCACCTCTTTCTGCAGCCACCACCAGATTTACGGGCATCCGACAAACGGTGGATGCTGGACAATACTGACTGCAGAAAATTCAGGCAAAGAAGTTCACCTCATAGCCATCTAAACAAAAAGGAGGAAAAAAAAGGGGTGAATCAAGAACCTATTACCAAAGTTTTCTAGATCAAATCGAACGTGGCTTGAGAGGAATTCACTTAACTGAACAACAAGTTGAAGACGTGATAGCAATAGTCAAGATCGCATCAAAAGATCATGGCGTTGACTGGAAACTGACTGGCGAAGAAAACAGCTCCTAACCGTGATAAGACCAAATTACGTTTTAAATTAAGGTAAGGGGGTGAATCAGCATGGAAAAAATAGTTATCGTTGCACTATTAATGGTTGCAAGCATAGTGGCAATGTGTGGTGGAGCAGCGGGCGTAATAACCTCTGAGGCGGGAACCGCTACGCGTTATTGGTCTTTTACAACGACTTTCTCAGGGATGATCGCGTACGTTTTCTTGCTATGCTACACCATCAAACTACACAAAACACGCCAAAAAGCGCCCCAAATAATGACTCCATAGAAAGCTCAAAGTGTTTAGCGGATTTGACTAGCGCGAACAGCAGGGCACGTCTGAAATTTAAAACTGGTTTTGTAGGGGTGAACGTGATGAGTTTGCTGAAAAACAGGATTTTGGCACGCCTTAAATGTCGGTTTTACATGCAACTGCCCGATAAATGGCAGCCCGGATCTGGAGATGTGAAAACCCTTTTAGACTTACTAGCACCAATCCACGTGGTCGTGGCAACAAGACGTTCCGTCGTGGTTGACGGCTTGGTAATACCTAGCAGGACAACTTTAAGAAAGAAAAGGTGCGCCATCGACAAAGCGGTTGAAGAAATGTACGGCTCCAAAATGGCATCAAACCGCCTCCCAGAACTATGCGAACTTGCAGTAAACGAGGCAGGAATATACACCGTGACTGAACGATACGCGCATGACGAGAACTTGCAAACCTTCTTTTTATCCGTGCCGAGAGTTCCGATAATTGATTCACGCCTTCAACTCCTGCAATTTCTACCTGAACTTGAAACGCGTTGCAAACAGTTCCTATACCAAACCACTGACAAGATAATGCAGCCGAGAATTCCAATGAGCCTAATTGGATTCAGATTTGAGGTTCGTGCAGAACTATCAAATCCCTACTTCGAACCCGACTACCAAAAAACGCTTAACAATTGCGAAGGTATTGAAAGGCCACTTGAAAACTGTTTAGTTGGAACCGTAATTTGCCACTCTCAAAAATCAGCAACTTTGAACGTTTCAAAACTCTTCTACAAGAAGCCCACCTTGAAAAATGTCGTGACTTTTGGTGACCTCTGTTTTCTGTCGCAAATGCGAAAGAATTGGGCACTAGTCACAGTAGTTCATCCTTTCTTTAGGTTGCATCCGAACGTTAGCACTTCACATTTTCCTCCAAGCTATTATGTGGCTGAAGTTCTCAAGAGGACGGTGGGAATAAAAAGTTTCAGAAGCTATTGCTGCACCAGAAAGCTTCTCTCCATCGAATATGATGACGATGCGGAAGAAATCTGGCGTGAGGTGTCAAAGGCCGTTGGTGCGACAAGGTGAAAGACGAGGTGGAATAATGTATACAATTTTCGTGGAGCCCGACTCAAACTCGTACGGAATAAACTCTAGCCGATATTTAACGGTGACCATAGGCAAAAAAAGTTCACTTCAGCACCGCATTTCAAAAAACGCTTCCGCCTCGACGGCCGAAACGATAGCTGAACTTGCGAACAAGCATGGCAGTAACCTCCGAGCCCTTCCCTTCGGCTACGCGTTTGAAACTGAAAAAAACGTAGCTTTAGCCATTTGGTATTTAACGTCTTTTTGGCGAACCGACAAGAAAGAGTTGCAAAAAATAATGCACACGGGAAAAATGCCGTTCATTGAATTCTTAATTGACATCGCAAATACTGTAGCAGGAGTTACTGGCAGTCCTAAAATAACTAAGACTAACGAGCCTTTCAACTTGCCTTTTCACATCTACGGAAAAAACATTATTTTAGACGTTAGTGATGGACCCTACCTTATGAAACTCACATCACTGTACAAGACAACGGTAACCTTGAACTACGAAAACATAGAACGTGCTTGGATAAAACGTGCTTTGAAGAAAGGACTAACAACGGAGGAGCAAAAAATGATTGAAGGAACAAGCATGTTGGGAAGCAAAACTCAGAGAAGGCTAGGATCAAAACTGTCAAAACTCACGTTAAAATTGGACGAGGTCGCAAAAAGTTTGGTTGTCTCGGCATCCAAAACAAGCAATGTAAAGCACAGGGATCAGATACTTTCTTGGCTAACAGCAAACAGTTTTTCAAACGAAGCCAGTGCAGTAATCATTAAAAGCACGTTGATAACCAGCCAAACCCGTAGTTAACCGTTTTGCAGGGAAAACTAGGAGGAAAAAACATGAGCGATAAAGAAAACGAAGATATGTTGAACCAGATCAAAAACGCGGTTGACTCGTTGCACTCGGAAGTTTCCGCCCAAATCAAACTTCCAAAGGCCACTTTGCTCCTCACGATAGACGACGTTTGCCCACACATTCCACTAAAAACGCTGAGACAAATAACCTCGAATGACGCAACATTGGCGAAGATGCTGCAATTAGAGATGGGAGGCCTAATCTTCGACGAAAACCTATCTAAACAGTTCTTCTCATCAACGGGCTGGAGAACGGCAAGCGCCTTCGGAAGCACAATTTCAATTACGGATTTGAATACGCTGATGCCTCCTGGCGTAGTGAGTGGACGAGCCCACAGCGCAGCGGTTTGGTACCCGATCCTAAGCGCCTTTGACCGGGGAATTGGCCGAACAACAATGATTCAAGACAAACTTGTGACAATAATTCAGGGCGGCAAAAAAGAATATCTCACCTGCTTTAACCTTAAAAACAAACAGTTCGCCTGCACCTGCGACGCGTTTAACACAACAGCTGAAAAAGAACGCATTAGACACTTGATCTGCAAACACCTGTTCAGAACAATATACCACCACTACGAAGCGTTTACCCCGCTTAAAATCAACAACCCATGGAACGAAAGCCTCAAAGAAATAGAAAAGACAGTAGACCAAAAAGACAAAACTGTCTTGTTAACAAACTGGCTATACTATTTTACTCGCCACGTCTTTGCAAAATTAGAGTTCAAAGCCACAACATTTAAAACAGTCAAATCCGCCGAAGACGCAATAGCAACGTTGAATACGTGCCGGAAAAGCCGAAAAGAGTAGCCTAGTAAACAAAGACGGCGTCACCCACCTCTTGATTTTAGGCACAGGAATTGACCGAACGAAACGCCTCTTTCAATACGTAAAGTGTTTAGAACCGATTCCATTCGGGTGTTTACACCGGTTTCGTGGCACTCAAAGAGAGTACAGCATAATTGCAAGCGTCGTTGGAAAACACATGCCCGTTTTAGCAGCAGTTTTAGCTCCGGAATCCCACTTAACTTGACTGAAAGAGTAAACAGATCTAAGAAGGGTGGTGGTAGTCAATGGATTGTTGTGGGGAGTACGGCAAACATAAAAAGTGTCAAACCTGCCAGCAACAAAAGCTCTGCAAAAAAATAAGTCAAAAAGGTAGCGAAGACACGGGCATCAGGTATAAAGGAAAATATAAGGGGCGCGGAAAGACCCGAAAAAGAGACGCGTTCTAAGGAGGAAAAAGAATATGCAAGAAATTGAAAACATTAAAAGAACAATAATAGAACGAGTCAACAGTCGCCTTCACCTCTTCATCGACAATGAAGATTTTCATGGGTGGAGAGTTCAACCACCAACTCTTTCAAGACTGCTAGTTCAATGGGAACCCGCCCACATAATTTCCGCAACGACAAATAATCTTCTCGTTGATGGGTTCAACATCGCTACAAGAACTGAGACGCCCCATGAAAAGATCAAAGTTGCCTATAATGCTTTGGCGAAAATGTTCAAAGCGACGGAATCACCATCACGATTTGCCTCAAAAGATGAAGAAGGTCATTTCTTCAAGGCCACTTTTAAGTATCCCGCAGTATCACACAAGATAAGAGCGATGGTAACGGTGTTCAACATTAAAAACAACGACTTTGGACAGTTGGATCCGAATAGACACTTGGTTGTTGCGTTCAAAAAGCCGTTTAACCGGTTTGCTTTGCTATCTGAACGTGGAGGAGTGGCTGTAGCCTACACTTATGTACCAAAGATAAGATACGGAACCGCATTTTTGCTTCCAATAAAGGACAATCAGCTTGCCGCATCAGAAAAAATGGGATTGCCGATAACTCTGAAGTTTTTTTCGCAACCAACAACACAAAATGCAGAATGCGTTGGAGAGTTAATCGCTTTATCACAATCGCAAAGAAAATGGCAAACAACTAAACCAGCGATCCTTTTCGGCGAACGTGCACCCCAAGAAGGTCAGTTATGGTTCGAAGCACAGACCACACTAATTGCTCAACAACTCAACAATTTAGTTGGGGCACAAAGTTTGCTCGAACACTGCAACATTGAAGCGATGATCGGAACAAAAAACAGACAGTGGTTCTGGAAAAAACTAGCTGAGCAATTGTGTTCAAACAAAAAAAAGAAAGTGTCATGAATGTGTGACAAATGCGTTCCAGAACAACATAAGAAACACTGGGTTCATATTGCTGATCAGTGGACGGACGATGAAAAAAGAGGAATGATTGAGTATCTAAAGAAAGCGGAAGGGTGAAAAAATGGAAGAAAAAAACCCGCAAAGAAAGCCACGTAACTCATGTCCATACACCGTTAAACCGTTTCCGAAAGAGTGGTGTGCTGGATGTAGCCTTAATGGATGTTATCCTTGGAACAGAAACCCCCTCCTTCTATGCTCCGAGATGGGTGGATTATACCCCGCGATCTTTGAAACAAAGGAAGATGGCACGACAGTCAGCTGTTGCAGTTGCAAACCCGCGACTGAAGAGCTATGGAACAGCCACTTGGCCGACTTGAAAAGAGAGGCAATTACAAACGAAGATTTGCGACTTAGAGCAATGCAAGGCAAGGTTCACAGTAGTGAGCGGCTTCCAGCAGACGTTCTGGCAGCTCGCCTTCATCGCAAAAAACGAACGGAGTAACAAACAATGATAATTGTAAAGCTATTTCAGAACGTAACGATTACAGTTAGACTTCAGGATGAACAACCAGGCAAAATTGAGATCAACCACTACAAGATATCAATTCGACGTGAACAAAAACGATTTGAACTAGACTTCTACGAGGCAAACCGTGGTGGCGAGAACACACGCGACTTCGTGTTTCGAGTGTTACGGTTTATTTATCTGATCTTCAACAGAGACCTCAAGTTAGCCGCAAAGTATCTGGATAAAAGCGATTCGGTTGAAACTGCTTTGGAAAAACTTCAGGCAATAGCAGAACGAACAAAGGCGTTGAAAAACATTTTCAGCCACGATGAAATGAAACAGTTAAACCCATCAAACGAGGAGTTAAAGCGATTCGTTGAAGCACTGGCTTTGGAAAGAATCAAAACAAGAGAAAGTCCAGAGAATAAAGAGGGTCACCTAGATTTGTTGACTGGGTAACCTCTTTTTGGAGGCAGACGATAATGAGTAAAACAGAGAAAAATGCAGGCTCGATTATAGAAGAACTAATTAGCGTAAAGAAAACAAGTCAAAAGCGATTGAAGTACAATTTGACAGTAGCTTTGAACGAAGACGGCTTGTTACTGGCTGAAAAAGTTTTGATCCAACCAAAACTGTTAACCATAGACGGAACAACTGTGCCAACAATGTTTGCAGCACAGGTTTTCAGCAAAAAATCCTGCCTCCACGCCCTCGCCTTTCTTGAACAAGTCAAAAAGTTGAACTTGACCCGCTCAGCCCAGTTGCTTCTGTTGAGAAAAGCAGGTTTCGACGGTTTCGCAAAAGCGGAACGCCTCCTCAAAGTCTTCGAACAAAACAAACCCAAAGACGAGCCAAAACTTTTCATCGATCTTCCCTTAGATTTTAACCGCCTATTAGATGCCTGCCGAGTTGCACTATGCAATGGCAAAGAAACATTCAATTTCATAGTATTTCAACACGACAAAATAGAAAATTGGTTACATACACAAAGGCTACCAGTAAATGTTTACGGTCATGGCACGATAGGACCTTTTCGAATAAGCGAAGGTGAATACTACGAAATCAAGGCCGCACCATCCAAATTCTTTAAAATAATGCAGCAACTCGAAGCATGCAGCACACACGTCCAAGAAGAGAGGCTACTAAAACACTTTCGAGCATTCTTCACAGACGGACAAAACGCACAGAAAGGACTCGATAAGCTTTGGAACAAAGTTGAAGTCTTGAACGAAAGAGACCAGCTTTACGCCCAACTAGGCAACAACAAAATTCTCAAATTCTCTGAAGGCTACCTTACACTGTTCTGGAACCTCTTGATATACGTTTCTGAAGACGGCAAAGTGTTTCGGTTGAAAAGCATAACTGCGGAAAGCAAAAAACGAGCCGTGTACAGTGCAATCAAAAAGGGAACGCCTCCCAAAAACGTAGAAAGGGAACATGAAAAAACAGTGTTGAAAGAAGTATGCGATCGACTAAAAGATATTGCACCCGAGCTGGCACTGATAATTCTCCCCTAAGCACGTAACCATTTGAGCATAGAGGTGAATGATTATGTCCCCATTGGAAGTTGATGATCGACTACAAAAAGAAATTGACCAACAGCAACGAGCGCAAAAAGAACTGAATCGAAGGTCAAAGCTTGGAAACGAGTTTTTATCCGTCGTCAAAAAAAGCGTAAACCAAAAATTATGCATCAGAATTCGCGAAGGAAACTTGGCGATAGAATACCGTATTTACCAACGTCCAAAGGTGAACATCTGGCCGTTCAGTTGGCTGGCTCGTCGTCGTCCACTCGTGCAAATACTTGAATTGTTGAACGACAAAAACTACGACTTCAAACTTGTCGTGTTAGACCTAGCGAACAAAAAACTTGCTGTGAACATCGCCTCGTTCCTTTCGCTTGTCCAAAAGATCGAGAAGATCGAGCTTATAACCACTCGCGAACTAGAACCAATTAATGAAAGCTGCTCTGACTACTTTTAGGAGAGACGGTTATGGGAAGAATAGAGTACGACGATAACTTGCAAGAGGAACGAGAAGAAGAACAAAAGACGGCAAAATTCGTCAAGCACTTACTTAGACTGGTTAATCGAGGAAAACAGCTTAAGATAAAAATTGAGACGAAACGGTTTGATGAGATAACCGAACATCAATTGATACGGAAGTCACCGACAAAAAACATGGTGGTCAAGCTGTTCAAACGCGATAAACTGTTGGCGCAAGTGGTAGACCGAACAAGAAAACGTGCTGTTGACAAGCAAGATGATGGAGACGACTACGTGATCGTTGTGTTCACTGCTGAAGATAAAAAACTGGCTGAAAAAATAGCCGCCTTCCTAACCCTCATTTACCGAGCAGACAAACTGAAAATTGTTACTTCACACAAAAAAATTGAGGCAACTTCTTTGAGGTGAAAACATGCCCGTCGAATATGATGATCAACTACAACGAGAACAAGAAGAAAATCTAGCCCTAAACGCCTTCAGCAGGAAATTACTGCCGCTCTTTAAAACCAAACAGTTCAGACGAGCTAAAATAAAAGTCAAACAACACGGGGAAGCGGTAGAATACAAAATACTGACGAAGCCGAAGGCGGTAGGTTGGCGGACAATCCGACTACGACGCTTCCACAAGTTTATGCAATTGATTGACTACAGTAAAAAAGACAGCGAAAAACACGATTACGTAGTCGTAGTATTTCAATTAACACATAAAAAGGTAGCAGAAAAAGTAGCAAAGTTCCTAATAGACAACTACAACGCAAAAAAAGTGTTGATAGTAACTTCACACGATGAAGTTTACATCTAGAACTGCTTGAAACTTCCAACAAAGTGGTGATCATGATGACGGGACAAAACCTTCGAACCAATTTGGAAACCCACTTTTCGCTCTTGAAACTGACTGTGTTTGGGGCATGTAACTTTCAAACGTTCAACGGGTTAGCCTGTCTCGCAAAACGGTTAGTCAACTCCAAAAATGTGATCGCCACCGCGTTAAGTGTTGGAGACGCGACAAAAGTCAAGGCTTTCAAAACGATTTCTAAAGAATTGTACGATCTCTCCTTTGAAATTGAACACACTCAAATCCACCTCATATACTTAGGGCAATCAATTTCAGATACAATAAACCTGCTGAAACAAAGCGAAATTCCACTGCGCAACTTGGTTTTTGGAGCAGTGGAAAACGACGGCAAAGTCAGGCTGCTAAACCGTGATGAAAAGACAAGGTTGATATCTGCAGTTACAAAGCGACTCAACCCCTTCGTTGCAAAAACGGCGGAAGGAAACTGATAATATTCGATAAAAGAAGAAGCTAGACGGGGGATGATTGAAATGCGGGAATACTATATTTGTGGAGGCGAAGTAGTAAATGGTGCCGGTTATTTTTGGAACTCTGGTCGCGAAGACTTCGATCAACATCTGAAAATTGTTGGAGTCAAACTAAAAACAGGGAAAAGACTCAGTTGGAAACAGGTCAAAAAACTCGCGGTTAAGGAGGGCAAAGCAGAAGGGAGAGCAATCGTCTTCAATGGTGAAAAATTCGAGGTTGAACCACATCAATCATCAATTTTTCCCGCACCCTCACCAGTTAAAGACCTTAAGTACGTTGGAGGTCGGTGGAAAATCGGCGACAAAAAGGTCGCTGCAAAACTAGTTCACACAATACTCGATGAGGCGGAACGATCAAGGCGCTTTGAAATCTGCTTACGAGACAACTACGAAAACAACTACTGCGCCGAGATGCTGTTAATCACAGAACGGGTTGCGATAGCATTCTTTAAACAAGACCATTTGGTTTACTTGTTCAAACGAAAGCACGCCTCGTGGACAAGCACAATAATAAACGACAGGGCACTATTCAAAATCGTCTCCTGCACGAGGGATAAGATGAAAATAACCATTGTGGGTTTCGGCGTGCTATCACCACTAGCTTACACTACAAACTTGAAAACGAACAAAAGCCAAATTTTGCCACCTGAAATCACTCGTCTGTTAATAGAAAAAAGCAAATAATCAGAAAAAAGACAAAGGGAGAGAAAAAAATGAAACTGCAGATCAATGTTGAAAAGACAGATGCAAAAACTCTCTCAGCAATCGTTTGGAGAGTTGAACCGAACCCACCCTACGAGCCAGTGAAACGGATTCAAGCAATAATCTCGGGAAACGTCTTACTTGAAGTTGTTTCCGCTTTATTGAAATGTTACAAACAGAACTACGTCGGTTTGGCCACACCCTACATAGAGGTTGAAGTTTCAAACGACGTTGGCAAACTGTTAAGGCAGTTATCCTACATTTCGGAACAACCGACAAAGGAAGAAGTGCAAGAGATCCTAAGTGATCCAAAACCAGAAAAGATTCAGGCTTTCCTCACAATCTGGTGCCTTCTACACGCGCCTAAACCTAGAACGTCGGAATGAAATATTAAGACCAAGTTAATGGCTGGTCAGGAACCCACAGCTAAAGCCCGTGGCATCCTTGTAAAAAAAGGTGAACAAACTTATGATGGAAAAAACAAAAAAAGAACTTTGTCAGCTATGCCGTGAAGAGATCACAGGCGAAAAAAAGGCAGAGTTCACATTAACAAACGGTGTGATCTGCACCATATCCAGAAGCGATCATGAGAAAGACTTGTGGTTTTTCGATTTTAAAATAAACGCGGTAACAATTTATTTAATAACAAAGTGTCGATGTCCAGTATGCGCTGCCGACGCACTGTTAACACAACGATCTTTCAAAATGCTTCCCCCCGTCATATGGGTTTTTAACAGCAAAGTGTACCAACCAAACGAGAGCGGAGCGGAAATCCTAGCTGAAGCGGTGCAAAAAGGTCAAACTCCCGAACTAGCCATATTGACTCACTAAAAATGCAGGAGATGGAGGAAAAATTTGATGAAAAAAATTCACGTGCCGATAGATGTGGAGTTTGACTCCACTTTTAATAGCTATAACGGGTATCAAAGCCGCTTTGCACTCATAAGCTTCACTTGTTCAAAAACTCTTTTAAATAAGGAGCCCCACTGCGTTTTTTGTGAGTGCAAAAAACAACCGAGAGGAATAAGCTTAGGCTCGACGATAAAAGTGCCATCTCGACAAGTGGATTGGTATAAAATACTACCCCAGATCAACTATATCCTCAAAAAGGGCGAAGTGAAGTTTGAGCTCTGTTCACATGGCCTCAAGTTAGATGCGGAAATCAACGCTGCTTTAGCAATTTGGCATTTTATAAACGGTTGGTACTGTCCCACAGAAAAAATGATTGACCGAATACTTGACGAAGGAGTCAGTCCAATACAGGAAAGACTTGAGTTAGCAGGAATCAGAACATACAAACCGCTTCATACCATAATGTTCGGCTTCGCTCCTAAAAATGCTACAAATACGTTTAGCATTGAACTGAACCCGCCAGCAACAGTTAAACTAACCTTCAAAAACGGAAAAAACGAGAACGATGATCAATACCCCTTAGTATTCAATCTTTACTCGATTGACATACCTCTCCTAGAAAAAATAGCCAAAAACACTCTAACTCCAACCGAAAAACAATTTATTGAGGGGATAACCTTCTTCCACCCAAGAGCTCATGAAAAATATTTGAGCCAAGTTGAAGCTGGTACGCACTCTTTAAAAGCGATGGCTACCGTTTTGAAGCGATCAGCCCTTGCTACTCTCAACAAGGAAAAAACCCTAAACGTAATACAATGGCTTCAAGCAGCTGGCTACGACTCGTTTGCACGCGAAATAATCATTAAAAAAACGCTGGTTGTGCCAGGACCAACAATACAATATCAAACATAACCGCAAGTTATAACTGAACGTAGGGGGAAGTGAAAAAAATGAGTGAAGAAAAGAAAGCAACGGAACAGAAACAAGAGAACTTTGCCCGTTTTAAAGGCGGTTTTTCAGCGTACCTAGAACATGGTCAGTTCTTCCTGATAATATTCATAGGTAAATCCCGATGGAGCTTCAACATAAGCGTTCAGGTTCACCACCACTTCGCAAACTTTGACAAATGCATTAGCCTAAACTTGGGAAAGAACGAAGACCAATTCCTAGCTCTGTTTGAGGCATTTTAATTGTTTGGCCTGAAACGAATCAAAAAATCATGCCTAAAAAAAGCCTCAGGGGGAGGGATCTGATGAAATGTATATTATTGGCTATCCCAAGTCTGTTAATGATAGCACTGTTAACTCCCCTTTTCCTTTTCAGCTTTAAAGGATACGGTTTTGCCCAAGCAACACCAACGGGAAGTATGTATCCGACAATTAAGAACTATGACGTGGTTATCATAAATTGGAATGTTCAATCATTCATTGATCGAAATTTAACTGGAGAAATTATCGTCTTCAGCAAACTCAATATCTGCCATAGATGTATTCTTGATGAAGGCGAATGGTTGATAACAAAAGGAGACGCTGTGGATTCAACGGAACACTTGACACGGGACGAAGTCAAAGGATTATTCATCCAAGTTTCCAATGATTCTCTCTTTGAAATGTTAAAATACGGGTGGGTTGGATGAAACGGGCACAAGCAAAAAAAGGCGGACGGCAGGTACATCCGTTACTTATCAGGAGGAAAAAAGATGCGTTTTGACCAAGAAAAACAGTTTTTGGAAAACACTGACGCTTACCGTCACGCAACGAAAATTGTTGATACTGCCGAAACCTTGAAGAATGACGCAAAGTTTCGCGAGAAAATGCAAAGACTACTACACCTTCCAAAATTCCGTGAACTATCAAAAGACAAATTGGACAACTTGTTATCCACTTGTTTGCGGGATCATCACCCCCCCTCTTTCATCGTTAACTTGGTTGAACATGTGACTCAAGAGCACCTGGCAACTTTGGCCCACCAACAATTTCGCAGCCAACTCAGACGCTTAAAGGTTGGTCACTCTGACGCTTTTGTAACAACCACCGGCAAGAAAATAATAATTACCAAAACCAAAACCGAAGCGAAAGTTCAGTTACTCGACGGATTGGTCGTAATTCTGCATAAAAGGGCAGATAAAGATGACTTGTTCTTTGAGCGATTCGAATCTGGACCTCACAGCATCATCGACGTTCTAGTCAATGGGAAACCCGTGCTTGAAAAGACTGCTTTGAACCGCCTCGATCTTTTTGTTGGCAACCGAAATGAAACAAGCAATGGCTTTCACGTAACAGGCAAAATAAACGGTTTTCAAGCAGACTTGCTACTAAGTCGAATTCGCAGACTGGCTGACAAGCAGGAGTTAACTCGCGTGCTACCAAATCGCCTGCGCCTCACAGTGAGACGCGAGGGATATCACTACAAAATAGAAACTTCCGCGAACGTTTCATTCACCTTAAAAAGTAACCAAGAACTCCTAGCCCTCATCATAACGCGTTTCTCACGAGGCGACATACACGACTTGATAAAACTTGCTACACGAAAGATCTATTTCTACAACAATCAACAGGCACGAAACAGTGAAAACATACAAATCGCCGTTGATTGCTTACACAAGAATATTGAGCCAAGAATACACACGTTAGTTGTTGGGAAAAACCAAAAGGGAGGATGAAAAGTAATGAGCGCAATAACCTGTCCTGGATGCGGACACGCAGTAACAAAAGAAACCCTGAAAAACTTCAAGAGAATAGAGGGGAACCTCTTCATTGCAGACCGGCACTGTGGAGAGTGCGATGCCTATCTAAACGCAAAACGATTTGTAACCGCAGAATCCCTGCCGGACGAAGAAAAGGCAAAGTTCGAGGTACCTAAAGAAGAGCGCGTCGTTGGATCAGTAAAGCAGGTTGACGGATGCACAATTCTCTCCGGCGCCGAATGTCTCTCTTGCACTTCACACGAAACAAGGAAGTGCCCCACTTTCAGCCGAGACCTATGCGACGCTTTCGTCTGTCAAAAATGCTGTCTAACGTGTGACCGCAGAGCCTCGTGCAAGTCGCCAGCTTGGATTAATGAAGGCGAAGAGCACAATTACTTCAAAAACAAGAGAGAAAAACAATGACAAACCATAGCGAAAACGAAAAGAGCAACAAAAATGAAAAAGAGGTAAGGAGGTGAAAAGATGGGAGAAAATCCAGTAGAATCAGTGGAACAGCCTAAATTCAACCCGAAAGTGATCCGCCTAAAGAAAACTCGCGATGGAAAACGGGTTGTTTTACACATAACCTTTTTAGGCTTCGCTGAAGACTTGAAAGAGTTCGTTGAAGGAACAAGAAACACGTTCAGAATGAAACAGATCCCAAAAAGATTCAGAACTTTCGCGCCAAACGGAAAATTCAGCCCAGACATCGTTAGAATGCGATACACTGGAGACGGAAAACGCGTTTTGATCACGGTTTCCTACGTCGGCTTCGCACAAGACCTACAAGAATTCCTTGAAGGAAAGAGAACAACCTTTAGACTTAAACTAATGCCACCTTACGACCCATCAAAAGCACATAAATACAACGAACCCATCTGAGCAACGGAAATATAAAAAATTGGAGGGAAGAAATCAAAATGGCGAAAACTGAAAAGAACGACAAGACAGCAAGACTAGTTGCCCTTGCAGAGGCCATAAACCAAGTCGACAATACAACCATTAAACCAAGCAGAAAAACGGCAAAAACAAACGAAACCCTATCCTTATCCCCCTCGGTTGCGACGCAGGCAACAATCAAAAAGAAGGAAGAAGCAGTACTTTCAATAACGATCAGTGACTTGCATCTAGGACACTTGGGCTTTTTGCCTCAAACCTATTGGTCGACAATAGACAACTTGGTGAAAAAGCTTGAAACCTTAAGCAGATTTTACCAATTTGTCCGAGTAAACGTCATCTTCAACGGTGATGTTGTTTCCGGCAAAGAAATCTACGAAACCCAAGTGTTCGACAACGCAATCAGCAGAGGCCACTGGCAAGTAACCCTGGCAGCAGAGGTCTTGTACCAAACAATCACAAAGGTAAAACGAACACTGAAAATACCCACGAGGAACAGCTCGAGCAAGGACAAAACCGTTAAAGCAGAGGACACGCTTCAGATTTTCATCGTTAAAGGAACGCATGAGCCCGAATCAGAAAACTACGCCATCTACCTGAGCAGAGAAATCAACGCCAAATACAGGAGCCGCTATTGTATACTTAACCTCGGAGCCCCACTGGGATACTATCCGGTTCTGTTTATGCACGGAGTCGGAAGCAACATCAACTTCCCAATAAGCACGGCAACAATTAGACAATGCCAAAACTACCTACTGCAAAATCCTGAAAAAAAATGCAGTACAGTAAGAACCGCTCACACCCACTGGCTTTCACCCGAGACCGAACTCGGCGGAGGCTTGAAAATTGCGGTGGGCGGCGGATTCCAGAAATGCGAATACAAGCTAGACCAAAGACCAAGCGGGTTGCTAATCGACATTTTCACCAAAAACGGCGAAACAAGCAACATGACCGTGAGGCCTGATCCAAACGTCGAAAGGGATGAAAAGGAAGATGGACTTCTGGAATTCAGAAACTACGCCTACTACGGACGCACATTGCTTAACTACGGTCGCAGGATCATTGGAGCAGTAGACAGCGGAGTACTGTACAGCCTCTTCAGAGACGAAACCTAAGACAACAACCAAAAAAGCCGATGATGCAAATTGCGGAGGCACAACTTAATGCAAAACGTCAACTGAAAAAAGAGGGATTGATTATGGACGGAAAAACTTTTTTAAAGGAGTATTTTGATAGTTTGAGACTCGTTAGATTCTGGTTTTTAACCCGAACGGCGGGGTACAATTTTCACTTCAATTTTCACTTGCAGAACAAGGCGCAGGTAAAATTAGAATATATAAGGGAAACAGTTGAAGTTCCGATCGAAACTGGAAAAGAAGGGTGCCTAAACCTGCGCGATCGTTATCTTGCAGAAGTCACGGCTGGAAATGAGGTGGTCTACGTCGTTTTCGCATATGGCATAGATCCTGAACTTGCCCTGAAATTCTTTACCGATTTGGAACGGTTCCAAAACTTGGCTGGTGTTAGAGCCATGATTTTCAGAGGAGTAGCTTACTCAGCAGATCATCCGAAAGCCACGTTACTACTAAAAGCTATAGAACAAAACTGTGAGCCAGAAGTAAGTGCATTGTTTGGCTAAAACCACCGAAAGAGATCATCGTTCACTGTATCAAACAACAGTTTTTCAACGCCAGTCAACTACCCCGCCCTAAAGGGTGGGGCTTGCCTGAATGCTAGGGCAACGAGAGAGTTGACTAGCCTAAGTGCTTGCACTACGCCTAACGGGCTACAAGAACGTCAGGGTGTTTCGCCAGCCTTGACCTCTTCTGAACTTGGCAGGTTCGACGCCGAGAGGCTAAGCCCGTTCGGCATTGGCGAGGCGACCAACACTCCGAAGAGGAGTCCTAATACAGGAGGAATAAAATGAGAGTGCCAGTAGTAAGCGTTGATGGAAAACCGTTGATGCCGTGCAAACCGTCAAAAGCGAGGAAGCTGATGCGAGGAAGACAGGCGGTTGGCAGACGAGACAAGCTGGGAGTCTTCTACCTGCAGATGCTCAGGCCCGTAGGAAACAAGGTGCAGGGAATCGCCTTAGCAGTCGACCCTGGAAGCCGATTCGACGGATACGCAGCAGCGTCCGCAAGAGAAACGCAGGTTAAAGGCATGGTACTGCTGCCAAAAGGCATAGCAGGCAAAATGATTCGCCGCAGCAGGCTGCGCAGAGGCCGCAGAAGCAGAAAGTGCAGAAGACGGGCGAACAGGTTTAACAACCGACGAAAGCCAAAAGGATGGATTGCGCCGAGCCAGAAGGCAAAAGTCGACTTTCGCCTCAAAATCGTTGGAGAACTGTGCCGACTATACCCCATAGCCAACATCGTTATTGAAGACGTATGTTTCAACCACTACTGGAAACGGTGGGGCAAAAGCTTCAGCACAGTCGAAATCGGCAAAACACGCGTGCAAGAAGAACTGAAGAAGATAGCGCCACTCATGACGGTTGAAGGCTGGGAGACGGCCGAGGCCAGACGCAAATACAACATTAGGAAAAGCTACTGCAGGGACGCGTTGACGCCGCGCAGCCACGCTAACGACGCAGCTGCAATGCTGTGCAGACACTTCGACAGAAACGTTGATTCACCCACATCCTTCTTCGTGTGGAGCAGCCACATTCCAGTGAGAAGGCAATTGCACCTGCAGAACTTCCGAAGAGGCGTGAGGCGAGCGTACGGTGGAACCACTGGCAGGTATGGAATACGCAAAGGCGACTTCGTAGAGGCCAAGGTGAAGGGTAAAATCGTTCGGGGATGGGCGTGCAGCTTTTCAGATATGCAGGTGGGAGTAGCCGACATTCGTGGAAAACGGTTTGCCATTCCAACCGTAAACAACGTGCGGCTCCTTCACAGGCGAACAGTTCCCTGCGCCGAATTCAACCCTACCCTAAATGGCAGGTTCTCCTTCGGAGGGATAAGATGAAAAATAGATCGGGCGAAAAATAATTTTGAAGTTACGGGGTGATTTTTTTGAACAAAGTTCATGTTTTATGGAGTGGCGGTTTGGACTCAACAATAATCGCTGCAAAACTCGCTGAGATGGGTTTCAATGTGGTTTTACATCACATCAAAATAAGAAACGGGGGAAAAGACGCACGCGAAAGAGAAGCAATAACAAATGTTCTTCCCCATTTAGTTCGGAGATACCAAGTCGAGTTTCATGAACACAAACATCGGCTACCACCGTCACCAGACCGTAACCTAAAGATGGTTCTGTTCATCAAAGAGAAAGTGCCAGACGCAACTCGAATAGCAGTTGGAACCCTAAAAGACGACGGTTGGAACGCCGAGTACCCCGCAACCGACGGAGACGCAGAAGCTTTAACGCGAAACAGCGGGGCCGAAGTAATAACGTGGGACACATTAGATTACCATACGCATGATGGCATTTACGCTTTAGGTTTAGAACTTCTTGGAAAAAAAGTTTTGAAAAAAACGTGGTCATGTCAGCTATGGTTCAAGAAACCTTGTGGAAAATGTTATTCCTGCAAAAGAAGGGGAGTGCTTTTCTAGACAAACGACGAACAAGCACCAAGTCAATAATTGAGTGGTAGCCGAGTCAAAAGGGACCAAACCATAAAAATAAAAACGCTTGGAGTGGGTGGCCCTACGTGTGTTGAACCCGTTTTGGAGGAGAAAACCATGAGTAACAAACAGAGAGCAATTATTTTTTGTGGTGTTAAAGAGACAAAGGTGATCCTTACCCTTCCTTGCGGAGCAACTATGGAAACCTTGCCTTTAATTCTAGAAAAGGGAACGGTTGAAGCTATTAAAGAGTTAATTACGCGTTGTGGCACCCCAAAAATCCGTGGGAGAAACAATGCTGAACTGTGGATCTTCAGTTACAACGATGCCAAAGTTTACTTGAAACAATTGACATACGAAAACGGATTCCAGACGTGGCAGAAAACTCTGGTAATAGACGAGCACCTAACCTTAACTGAGGAAGTTACACCAACAATAAAAATTAGAATCGACACTGTTTCAAAGAGTTATTGAGTTTATAAGGGTGTTGCACCAACAATAAAAATTAGGTTCAGTTAACTTACACAGGTGGAAGACACTATGGAATTTAAAGTTCTAAATCTTAAAGCTGGCTTGTGGATATACCTCAACGTTGGCAAGTATCGTCTCCAAGAAGCCGTGTATGAGGAAAGAGTTGCCTTAGACCTCTTTGTTGGGGGACATGGCTTCTCAATTTGCAAGGTATTCAAAACCGCAAAAGAGAGCAAGGTATGTGTTGAAAAAGACCCGCGTTCTGTAGCATGCCAGTTTAGGAATTACTGACGTCCTCCCACAGCTAAAGCGTGTGGGCATTCTGGCCAACTTTTGGTAAAATAACCCCAAACTTTTAACTTTGCTGTTGTTAACAGGCATTCCGCTAACCTTTGCAGTTCAGGTAAAGTACTCCTCCAAAAAGGAGTTTACCAACACAATAATGGGAGGAACCAAATATGCTGGAAAGAATGAGTGCTACAATCATAAATTTTCTTAGTCGATGGGGATACCGCACGAAAACAATCAATGGTCTCACAGCCAAGATCTACGGGCCTAACAGCCCAAGAATCCAGCACATTGTAGAACAGTACCGCAGGTGGACTGAAGAGTACTTGAAGAAGCAAGAGAAAAAACCCTACTATTTTCTGCCCTGCCCCCTGAAAGGCATCGTGGAAATCACGATCGCCGACGAGAAAGTATATTTTCTATTCACAGACCCCTTCACGCCACACGGTTTACTCTCGTGCAAAGGAGGGATCCTGCGTTGGAACGATCCAACGTGGGGTCTAAGCTACGCACTGGTAACCTACTCGTTGGGTGTCATATTAGAAGACGAGACGCTCAGACTGGACGAAAGCGCAATTCGAAGGATCGCGGAAGCGGTGGAACACAAGCAAAACCCAAGAATCTACGCCCTAATGAACTGTTACTAAAAAACCGTGTGGAAAACGTTACTCAGATCAAAACTTTAACTGAGAAAAACTCATCGAATAGAGTGGATAGCAGCATAAAATTTTGCGGAGGAATAGCAATGGCTAAAAAACGACGGGACCCGCCGAAAACTCTGGATAAAACGGAAGCAAAACCCGTTTCAAGAGGACAAAAATTAATCGGCCAGATAATTGATGCCACTGTCAATAAGGGATACCAGTTTAGGCTTAGCAACGGGCTAGACGCAAAAATGTTCCGTTTTGATAACCCTAAAGTGAATAAATGGTCAAGAATCATACAAGAAAAGTCGCCAAAGCGGTTTCAAATGTGCCCCATAAACGATTCAACACGTGACAAGTATTACATAACAATCGTCCTGCTTAAAAAGGAAGAAATAGGATTAGTGCACTTCCAAGGAGACGAGCCAGACTACGTTCTTCCACAACTTCAAAACCCATTTTTTCCCGATCTTGACTCTGTTAGAACTGTTGTTTTTCGAGGCAGAAGCTACTCTTTTCGACACCCTCTGTGGCCAGTTATTGCCAACGCCATAAAAAACAAAACTAGTCCTGAGGTAAGTCGTTTGATCTCCGAAGAAAAAAAGGAAGAGAACTAAACCCATGAAGAAAACGGGAGGCGAAAAAATGTTCCCAAAAGTTACAACAAACCTTAAAGAATACCTTGAACTGACTAAGAGAACCGAGATCAAGATGGCCCCCACGACCACCGGACTTTATTTTGATGGAGTTATTTGGATGGCAAAACCAAGCTTCAAAACACTATCTCACGAAATCGGCCATCACATACTTGGAAATCGTAGAGACGTAAAGTATATTTCGCCAAGGCTGTTCTTTGACGCTCTAGACACTTTGTGGGACGTTGCACATTTTAGGCTCACCAGAAAAACAATAAGCAAAACACAAAAACAAGAATGCATCGCCAGACTGGAAGAGGCAATAAACGATTGGCTGGACTGGGTTTTATGCCGTTGAAACCGCAAAAACTACCCTACAACGTAAAAATGACGTTTGCTCCAATGAAAGACAGCGAGCGGTCTTGCATTAAAGCTCATGTTGAATACGACCGCCAATACTTTCCAGTTTCACTTATTCGCAAAGCACTCTCAGGTCTTATCGTCGCTACGTTCTCCTTTGCAGGCTACAAAGTGCATGGAGTTCTACTAAAAAGAGACTTTGACCCATTTATTACGAGAATAAAAGCAGGCCAAATCGAACTGGCAATAACCCTTTTCGACCAAATGATCTTCAACGAACAGGTTTATTCCCCACTAACGAAAATGTTTGATTTATTAACCAAAGCAATAGCGAACGGTCGAGGAGTAGGCTTGACTGTTCTTGTAGAAGGTGATCTATGTGAAAAAAATGAGAACCACTTTTAATTTCCTTACCACAATTTTTCCACACCCAACAAAAATAGCACCTAAAAACCAGTATAACCAAACACTCCGAATAGAAATAACCACTCCGAAAGGTGCTACAATTGAAACGTTGCCACTGGTTTTCACTCGAGACCAAGTTGAGATAGTACGTGCTCTCTTAAAAGCCAGCCGTTTCAGAAGGCACAACGTGTTGAACAATCAGGAAGTCTGGTTACTCCGATATAACGGAACACTAATCTTCTTTCCCAGCGCATTTACAAGAGGGGGGAAAAAAGACCTTTTCCTCGTGCTTGGACGCTGGCTCGACCCGGAAGAAGAAATAAACGTTGAGGTGATTGCAAATGGGCTATCCTGACACCTTAGACGACCGATTGATCGACATAATCTGCGCCCAATGTCCCTATCGAAAACGGGGCTGTTTCTACGACCACGGAGACTCCATAACCAAAATTCCCTGCGAAGCCTTTCTCGAGATATGCAAGATAATCTTTAAAGCAGAAGAAACAGAAAAAATACTCGAAGAGATAAACGCCGAACTCAAATCGTCAACACAACCAACAGAAAGTCTTCAAACCCGCATTAAAGAAGCATTAAACAACATTAGACTAATCAAAAATCCCAACCCGAAAAGGAGGAAAAATAAATGAGCCAATCTAAACCCGAACCACACCAAACCAAACACCACCCACACAAACTGAGAAAAATCATTTTAGGCGTCGTATCGCGAGGACTAACAAACGCAGGCTGGGTTGCCATCTCACACTTCCTATGGATTTCATACAGCGAGGCAGGAATCTTTTTGTCTATTTTAGCCCTTTTCTGCGCACCCGTGCTAGAAGCCCTAACCATAGCCATGTCCCGCAAAAAAATCGCACTAGTCATCTTTGCCTGGTCAATCTCAACAGTTGGATGGCTAAGCCTAATGTACTTCGCATGGCTGTTGATGAACCCCGTGGGCATTTTCATGTCAACCATACTAATCTTTTCCGGAGACATCGTTGACATATACATTTTCCTCTCTTAACAAAACCAAAAGGAGGGCATGAACGTGGATACTCCATTAGATGAAGAGATAAAACAAACCGAAGCCCGGCTTGAGCAACTGTGGAAGAAAGACCCAAACGCAGTGTTTCACTGTCCCAAATGTGGCGGATACTTCGCCAACCTAGGAAACTATAGACAACTAAAAATGTGTGGCAAATGCTTCACCAGAGAAAAAACCAAAGCACTACAGAAACTAGCCAAAAAACTTGTAGGCGCAACAATACTGAAAGTTGAAGTTGAAAAAGCCGACCCCATGTATCCTGACGTAGAAAAGCCTCGAATAAAAAACATGACTGTGAAAACTAAAAGCGGCGAAATCGTAAAGCTAAGCGAAGAAGAAAAAGTCGCTATGATCTTATAGGCAAGCCCCCGCCTCACCAAAAACAAGAGGGCAGGAACAAACTTCGGTGGTGAAAGAAATGTTCAAACACTGCTATTTCGTAACTTCCATACACATATTCAATGATGAAGGACTCTTTTGGAACGCGCGAAAACTAGCCTTTGACCCCCACCGGCAAATCATCGGCGTAAGACCGCGCCGAACCGTAAAGAAGTTTGTTCCATGGCAAAAAATAAAGGAAAACATTGACGCCACCAGCTCAGAAACAGGATACCTTGTCGAACAATACCATCAAAACATTATTGTTTGGAACATTAAAACAGAGATTGTTCAGGCGCAATTTCCTATAGTTGCAATAACCGTTTCGCCAAAAGGTTACCAATTCGACAACAAAAAGATACCAACAAACTTGGTTCAAACCCTTTTTGATCAACTAAAAACAAAATCATACTTCAAATGGCTACCAAAAAACACTGCGATCATGCCTGCCTGCGAGCTATTCTTCTACACGAAAAATGTCGCAGCCGCATTTTTTTCCGTTGAACACGCGATAACAATTTTCGTAAGAGAGCATCAGAACTGGCACGCACATCACCTATCATGCGACGGTCTAATTGAAGGAATTGTTGCAACAGCCATCAAAAAACAGAAACTTTTTCTGGTTCTCAAAATGAAGGAAACACCGTCGATTCCAAAAAGCAATGCGAAACAGCTAACTCAAGCATGTTCCTTTGATGTTAAAACTAAAAAAACTAAAGTCATGCCAAAAACTATTACCCGCCTAATAACTTGAGGTGATAAAGCATGAGACAATATTACGTTATGGAAACTTACGCAATAACCAACAACGGTAAAATCTTGAGCGTGGCAGGCACACCGCAAAATCGCAACGATCGTGTCCTTGGTTTAAAATTAGAATTGGATGGGGCGTTGGTCCCTTGGAAGAAAATAAAGCGCGAAGTTGACTTCAAGGGAATAAAAAGAGGCTACGCAGTAACTTATGAAAACAAGACAAAAAGGCAATGGCTGATAGAAAAACCCCTATCGTGCGTTCCGTTTCCAATAGCAGGCGTTACTCAAGTAAAAGGGCGGTGGCTGCTTAACCAAAAAAGGATTCCCGCGAATCTAATCAACCTAATTCTCAACATTGCGGAACAACAAGAAGCGTTTCTCAAATGGCTTCGATGCTTCGATTGGATTGACGGGCCATTTGCAGAAATAAACTTCGCTGGCAAAAACGTTGCACTGGTATTTTTTCCAACGATGGCACGGCTTTATCTTGTTTCAAGAAAAAACAACGGGTGGAGAACAAGGCAGATAGGAAAAACCGTAAAACAGGTTTGCTCCACAACAACCGAAAAAAAGGCACTTTGCATTATTACGGCAGAACCCATCAGTAGCCTCTGGTCAACCTTTTTCGGCACAGAGATAAAAGGATACCGAATAGACATTGAACAGGGAAAAATCGCGACTCTGCCAAAACAAATAGTGCAGTTGCTAGTCGACAAGGCAACGATAAGCCAAGCACAAAATTGAGGTGTAAATTATGAAAGTCCAAGTTCCAAAACAATACAGTCCACTCTTCGAAGCGTTCAAACGAGTGTTCACAGTAAAAACCGTTGGTGAATTCACTGAAATCGAAACGGCAATAGGTTTTGAACTGATCAGAGAACAGACTGGAATGCAACGTAGAGAGTTCAAAAAACTTTTCAGGCTTATCCAAGTTTCAGAAGGCAAGAAGCGATGGAAACACGAAAAGATAATAGTGGAGCCTAAAAGAGACAAGCTACTGTTCATACGACTCTCAAACGAAGAACGAAAACTCGTTAAAGCCCTTGCCAAAAAACGAGGAGAAAGTCCGGCCGAGTACGGTCGCAACGTCATCTTGGAAAAAGCCCTAGACGAAAGCACAAAAGAAGACCTTGAAAACAGCTCTAAAGAGGAGAAGACTTGAGACTTCTCTCCATGATGAAACAAAACCTCACGATTTGGCTAAGAAAGCTTGTCCATAAAGCCTATGAATATCAACTTCAAACGAAAAACAGCTTTACGCTAACCGTCACTTCACTAAACAGCGAAAAAATGGGGGCAATCAAAACCGCTTACGAACGTTACATAGACGCGGTCAACAAAACAGCAATAATATTAACTTTCAAAGACCGATGGTTCTCAGCAATGCAAATTCAAATCAATAACACATCGTTTCATGCCGTTTTCTACAATGACGATCTTGACGCGGCAACTTTGTTGCTTGCCTCATCCGACACCGTGGCCGCCTTCGAATACGCCCGTGTTTTCTATGTGAATGGACGATTATTCTCCAAAGAGGCAAAAACACTCTTCGTAAAAATCATACAAAATGATTTAACACCAGAAATGGCCTATCTACTGTACAGGTAACAATTTCAAAGCGGCGAGTATTGAAAACAAATGGAGGAGACTAGTTTGATATCAAAACCCACCTGGCCAAAAAACGTTACAATACATCTCAAAGATATCAAGTCAAGGGCATATTGCAGTCATTGCGGCAAACGATGGAAAGGCGGCTTGTTGAAATCTTTCAAGTTTAACAAGGCCAAATTTGCGGAGGATGCAATCACAGTTCCGATGAAGAAAACACCCTGCACATGCGAAAATCCAGATCACCACTACTACGTTGGAACCCTTGAATACATTACTGGTGACCCAAACATTCCTACCGTGAGAGAAGAACTAAAAAAAGCGGGCGTAACATTACTTCCGTAATCATATTGAAAAGGGAGATGAAAAAATGCGGGATAGACTTCGAAGAAAAATCTGTGAAATATGCGATGCTCAACTTGAGCTTACCGTCGGTGCCCGTGTGCCGAAAATCAATTTTCTTCTTCCAAACGGAGTGCAATGCCAAGCCTCAAAATCCACGGGAAGCCTGTGGGCTTCATTATCCACTTTGACTCCCAAGCAGGGTGGCCTTCAAGCAAGCCGTGCCTTCAATCAGCATGTGTGGACGTTTAGGTTCAAGGGGGCAGGATTCGAAATATTTCTCGACGGCGAATGCTTCTGTCCTTTATGCTTCATTGAGAACTTGATTAAAAAACACGATTTCGAACGTATGAACAACCGGATGTGGGTGTTCAACGGGCACGTTTTCAACCAAAACAGCCCAGAAGAGCACATGTTTGAGGAAACAATAAAAAACAACTGCTCGATAGAAACAGCCATGCTTCTCGAGTCAAGTGCATCACGCGATCTCGTGGCAAACCTTACGAAGACGTTGGGACACATTGATCCTAAAAAAGATACTGTAGGAACACTACGCAAACGATGCAACCGCGACTGGTCTTGGGTTGAGCAAGCTTTGACAAGCCTAGGCTACGAGGTTTATAGTAATGGAACTTTTGAAAAAGGGCAACCTATTCAGTAGAGAATTCATGATCATTCAAACCGACACCTCTCCTACAAAAGCCAATTTTCATACCAAAAAATACAATGTTGTGAGGCGATTCTCGTGAAAATAGTTGTGTCTGGTCGTTCCGACATCGAACCTCGTCTTACTATATTTAGTCGAAAGGGATTAAAAATGTTGGTCACGATTAAGGGCGTTGACAATGTTATGCTCACAGTAAAACTGCTTAATTGTTTTCCTCAGAAACTAGTTGTTGTGTTTGGAGGATTCACCCACCCTGAAGTCACTGTGCCAAAAGAGTTCATTCCGTTGTTGAGGCGGTTAAGTGAAGCACAGCTATCAAAAGATCTGTTGCAGCTCGCCATGCAAAACCCCAGCATAAAAAACGTTAGCAGACTTCTGAATGTTCAGCCCTTGTTCCACGACAAGTAATAGGATACGAGGTTCATAGTGGAACTTTTGAGCGAGTGCAACCTATTCAATAGAGAAGCCATGATCATTCAAAGGGAGTGAGTGTTATGTTTAGGACAGTTACAAAAAATGGACCAGCAATAGACGTCGCAAACAAGATTGTAAACGAACTTTTGAGTCTAGCAAAAGAATATCTTGAAACCGAAAGGGTTCGCGTTCAAAAAATTGCGGCAGCCCTCAAAATCCGCGAAAGCGACTACCGGCGATTTGTACTTGCTGAACTCTACGCAGGAGCGTTTCACAATATGAGTTTCAACTTGTATGTAAATGGCGATTTTATCACGAAAGATACAAAACTCCTCGAAAAACTCAGGCTGGATGTTGAAACTCTCATGAACACCATTATTAAACGAGACGAACGCACCTTGCTCCCGTGGTGACCAAAAGATGAACACGTTATACTTGAAAATTAGGCCCAGCAGCCATTCTGAAGATTACACTCTGATCGCAAGGTACAAAACCGTCGCAACCGCCTTGAAAGCCCAAACTCAGCTAAACCAATCGCTTAATGACATGAAGTTACACCGAAACGATTATCCAAGTAGTTGGGACGTTCAAGACGCACATGTTTCCGTCGCCCGCAACGTTCTCACGTTCAAAATCGCTTATGCTTCAGGTGTTGCAGACGCGGAGGCCTTGATACAAAAAACTTTGCCTAAAACAACAACAGTCTACGAGAGTGGAAAAAAGCAACCGGCCACCGTTTTTGGATTAGCACGTGATTTTCTGCAATCTCTAACAATAACCTTAACGCTACCGAAAAAAGTAAACAAACCAATAGCACAATTACTTCTTAGCGGACAAGAACAAAAGTTAGTAACTTGGCTAAACAAAGTATTTACTTTGGTAGAAGAAACTGAAGAGGCAAAGACGCAAAAGCGAACTTGGAAGGGAATGGGAGTTGGAATATACGACGCTAAAGCCCAAATCATAGACATGGGCAACGGAGCTAATGGGCAAGTTCCTCTAAAAGACAGAAAATGCTGGAGCGTCATTGAAAACCAATTATAACCTGTTGGAGAAGGGATGAAATGGAAACTGTTTGGCAACATAAAGACGAACCGAAAGCGCAATGTTGTCCAAAGTGTTACCATGAGTTGCCGAAACTCGAGATGAAAGATGGAAAGCCACACGAACAAAACCCACACATATACGTCACACGAACCCAGTGTTCCAATTGCGGAGCAGAAATACAAGTGTTTTGGGTATAACTCGCTTTACCAATGGTTAGCCAGAATGCCCCTGGGCTTTAGTCATGGGATGAATGGCGAAGAAACAAATGGTTAAATACTTCCGCAAACAGATATATAATGCCCGTGCGGGTGTAAACCGTGCGGATGAGGGGGGAAGCAACGTATCTCCAAATCCCCTGTCGATGGGGATAGGAGTAGTGGCCGATCTGGCGCGGCCGGCAGTAGTTCCGGATATTCCGGAACGAAACGAATCTTTCAAACCGTGAGGAATCCACACGCTTTAGCGGTGGGAGGACGTCAGAAAAAGTGCTTGACAATAATCAACTCTCCCCTTAAAAGATGCATGAACTTGCGACGGCAGCAACACAAGAGTTAACTTCGTTCCCTGCGTGATGTATAAAGCGACAATTACGTTTTAAAAATGGAGGCGAACACTTTGAAAATAACGCATAGTATATGGATTTTGCGCCACCGTTCTCTGATGCGAAGAATAAGCCAAATGGCCGAAAACTCCTCTTTAACATACCGTCGGGGCAGGCATGAGGTGACCGTAACCTCTCGTCCCCGCTTCTACGACGTCCGCGTCGGAGACGTAAAAATCATCGTTTCTCGTCCATGCCCACTTCACGCCTTTTTAACGTTGGATTTCATATTTGACGGGCGCGTTGGCGACTCGTTCTACGCTGGTTGCTGTATACGTTGTTTCCGCATGGGAAAACAAATCGATGAGGATGAGACAGTTTCAATACTTTTGGATCTGAGCGGGGGAAAAAATCAAAAGTTAAAGGAAAAACTGGCCAGGTTTAAAGCGGGTCTACTGGCAAGCAAGTTAATCAAACTTCGCGTGGGGCAGAAATTGCTACGACGAACTAGAACGGGGGCACTGCTCATTATGGAAAGATGCCGCGAATGTGTGAAGATTAAAACAACGAACGACATAGAATTAATTCTCGGATCGCCAGGAATTATGGTAGGTGATCTTGCCCTCGCCATTTTTGTTGACGCAACTAAGACACAGGTGGCATTAGAATCTTTGCTGATGATCAGCAGCAAAGTTATGCTCGTGTCCGAAAGTGAAGCACCTAAAACGCTTATCTGCGAGAACAACCGATCCCTCAATTTTGTCCGCCTGCTCGTAGAAAGCATAATCAAAAACGAAAGCCCAGCCGTGAAAGTTTTGTTGAACAATCAATCAGAGGCGATTTGATGAGACCATTAACAGTGAGCAACCTGCCTGAAAGAGACGTTCGAGCAGTTATGCCAAAACTACTTAACATCGAAACAAACCGCAACAGGAAATGATGTACATGCCCACTTATCAACTATCAACAATTCAGCTTGAAAACGGATTAACTGCGACGCTTCGCAATGTTGAAGATCCAGCACTAAATGCCGTTAGAGAAAAATGGTTTCTGGGAGAAAATAACACTCCCCTTGAATACGGCTACGTTGCTAGCATTCAGTTCGGAGATGAGATTATTCACATTTTGTTATGGGTTTCTACATCCAAACCGTGCTTCAACCAGATTCTTCGTGAATTGCAGACAAACCTGAATGCTGCACCAAACAATTACTGTTTTGTTGGAATTGGCTATGAAACCAGTCAACAAGCTCACCTCTACTTCTGGAATAAGGCAACTGATCCACGATCAAAGGACACTAAAGCAGCTAAAATTCTGTGGAAGGCGCTGACGAAAAAACAAAACCATCAATCCAGATATTATTAAGCAAGGTAGCCGTGGAGGGATCTTGATGAAGTGCTGTCGCTACGCATTTTATTCGAAAAAACGAGGTTGGAAAATTACGCATTGTGCGTTACACGAGTTGCCAACCACTCGAAAACAATGTTTAAAGTGCAAAGAAAGGGAGGCAGGCGACCTTGACGTCATCGACGTTATGAACCTTCCCAAGGACGTCAGCGAGGTATTGCTGGCACAAATTTTCGAGTTTGAACAAATTCGTTTCATTCAACATGTAACTGTCGAAGTGCCCAAGCCATATGGCAAAGCGATCAAAGTGTTACCCCTCATACTTTCAGATGAGGAAGCCGAACTTCTCGTTGAACTAATGAAGGTATGCGCAATCAAAAAGGGCAACGGTGGCGAGGCGTTTCTAGTCTACCGTGGCGGAGAACGAGTTTACACTCCAGCAACTGGTTCTTTTCATTTCAACAATCGAAACTACAAACCAACGGTGCTAAAGGTGATCAAACACCAGAGCTACCCTCCCCTTTAACTTACTCCGCAACACAAATTGAGAAGCCACGGGGTTAAGTGAAATCAAATAGAAGTTAACTTTTAAGAAGGAGGCAGAGAATATGGGAAAAAGAATGTTACTCCTCAAAATGTGCTTTGTAATTGTAGCCGTGATCGCTATTATTGTCATATGTGCCAGTGCATCCATTCAGGAGTTTTCCAAGGCATTTGCTGGCAACACGCACGATGGTCTCGCCCTTTTGATAGGCGGTATTTTAACCGTGGTTGCGGTAGCCTTTTTTATCTTTTTGGCATCTTTGGTTTCAGTGGTAACAGACAAAAGAAGAGAGTTCAGACATGCGTTTGCGATAAGCCGTTTTTTGAAACAGCCAGTTAAAACAACCACAAAAAGGTATGTAAAGAAGAAAGTTGAACTCCACCATACGAAAACGAACTAATTCTAATAGCAATCTACCGTTCATGGTACAACGTTTCAAAAACCCAAAAAACAACTTCATAAACTGGGCAAGATCAGATATTTTCCAAAAATATAAAAACAGGGAGGGTGATTCAATGGCAACAATTATTTTCAACTTTAATTCAAGTGGGCACTCTGAAGAATTCACAATAATTGCCAAGTTCAAAGACGATAAAAAAATAGCGGTAGTCGCAAAGAAACTGAAAATAACAGCAGTTAAAGACAAACGCGTTTTCATACGCTTGTCCAGTTTGGAGTCGGATGCCGTTCCTGACATTGTAAATGAACTGCAAAAACACGCACCAGAAAGCGTGGATGTTTACAACAAATACCAAGAGCTAGAAATAAAAGTCACTCTCCCCAAAAACGCGAATCTTGACGACCTTCCACTTCTGTTAACTGCAGAACAAGTTGAAATACTAAAACAGCTCATAACTCGTTCTGGAAAACCACTTGAAAAACGGTTGGGCAACAAAACAATATGGCAGTTCAAATATTCTGGGGAAAAAATATTCTTCACGGCTAAGGAACTCCATTCGGATCACCCACTGTTCGAGTTTGAAACTGGCTTGTTGGCTCCTGGAAACGAAATAAAAACCAAGATTTTAACCCACTTTTAAGGAGGAAACCGCTTGAAAGTGCAAAATTATCAGAAAATAGATCGGTTACCAATAGGACTCCAAGGCAAGATTGGGCGAAACATAATGGATGAAGCTAAAATGCAAAGGTTACTTTCCGGCACAGTTGAAATTGAAGAAAAACTCGATGGCAAAACCATTGGAACCAGCTTCTTACCCAAGTATGTTATTTACGCGGAATATTTGAAGTATCGCCACTCAGTAAAATACGATAAACTTCCCGCATGGATCATTGGATTCGACATGCTAGACTTGAACACTGGTCGCCTGTTGGAACGTGAAGAGAAAACCCGACTGTTCAGAAACATTGGTCTTCCCTGCGTTCCCTTACTGTTTAAAGGAAGGATCAAAAGCCAACAGGAGTTAACTGCTTTTCTTGAGCGTAAATCGGTCTTTTCAACAACCGAAAAAATTGAAGGTATCGTCATCAAAAACTATGATGCACAGCTTTTCGGTAAAATAGTGAGCTACGAGTTCATCACTGGCATCGAAAAACATTGGACAAAACAACAGATCATCTTAAATCAGCTAAGACAAAAACTAGTTGTTCCTTCATTAGCAATGTCTACTGAACTGTGGACGCAAGCATAAAGAGGCGATTAAAATGTCGGATCCAGCAGAAAAGTTAATGATCAAACTATTAACCATTGCAAGAGAAACTCTTGTTGAAAACCAAAAACTCGTTGACAAGATTGTTCCCAAAACAGAAGTAACTAAAAAAGAGTACTTGGCCATACTGCTCGAAGAAGCCAAACAGCATTTTTGGATCAAAGCTTCGTTTGCAGTTCCACCACACACCAGTCACACACCCGAAGAACTCGAGAAGGAAATAAAAGAGTTCGTAGTGAAAAAACTAGAACGCGACAAAAGATTGTTCTCAGATAACCGCAAAAGGAAGCCAACTACCCCCTAAATGGGAGCTTGCCCGAACGCTAAGGCAACTTGAGAGTTGACTAGCTCAAATTTACACTTCGATGATGCTGACGAGGATGAAGACATCAACCATAGGAGGTGAAAAAAGTATGCCTTATTGTAAAATTCACAAAAAACTGTACGAGGGAACAGAGTGTCCACAGTGTGCAGCTGAAAGAAGTAAAGCAAAAATACTGCACCCAACCCCCGCCTACTAACTTGCCCTGCTATCTGTCTAATTCATCAAAAAATAAAGGTAAGGTGATAACATGCGCCAGAACACGCTTGTACTTTTCGACGTGGACAAAACTCTCGTGGACGCGACTGAAATCACGACAGAAGCGTTTTACCGAGCATTTAAAGAGAAGTTCAACGTACACGCCACATACACTGACGTTAAGCATGCGGGAGTGCCCTTTTTTACAATAATCGCCAATCTCATAGAAAAGGTCGGCGGAAACCCGACGGGTAAAGAAGTTCATGAAACCTATCTCAAAATACTCGAACATGAAAGAAGGCTAGTGAAGACTATGCCCGTACATGTCATGGATGGCGTTTTTGGGCTTTTATGTGATTTATCCTGCCTGCCAAATGTGTGTATCGGACTTCTAACTGGAAATCCGCCGGAAATCCTTGAGTTACTGCTGTCAACGGCGAAACTTAACTTCTTCCGAAAAGACTTGTGGTCGTTGGGATCAGAATGGAAAACGCGGGCTGAGGGCGTGCTACTTGCAAAACACCGTTGTGAAAAAAACCGTGGAATGCGGGTTGATAAAATAGTCGTCGTTGGAGATTCAGATGTGGAGATCATCGCGGCAAAGCAAGCTCAAAAGGAGACGGGAGTTCCTACCTTTGTAGTTTCGGTTGCAACAGGAAGTTTCTCTAGGGAACAACTCGAAAAGCTCGGCGCGAATTTGGTGGTTGACAACTTTGCAAAACACGGCGAAGTGGCAAAACTCATCCTCGCTCTATAAAATGTCTGGTCTGCTGTTCGATAAGAGAAGCACCGCCAAAAAAATAAAATACCTGTCTGTTAGAAGGTGGGTACAATTGCATGGAGGATTAACTATGCGAAGATTACTTGTAAGGTTTAGGCCAAGCAGCCACTCAACCGATCTGACTTTTGTTGCCGTCTACGCAGACGAGGCTGATGCCAAAAGAGCACAACGTAAAGTCGGCTGTTGTCGTGAGGGAAAACGCGTAATAGCAAGCATAAGTTCTGGAACGCCTGAAGATGCCGACGAAATAAACGACAACCTTGAAAGGTACGGTCCAGCTGAATTAAACGTTTACGGGTCATACCAAGAGCTTGAGATCCAAATACTCATGCCAAAAGGTGCAAGTAGAGAAACGTTACCCCTAGTGTTCGACAAAGAAACGCATCAAATAATCGAATTCTTAATAAAAAACGCAAAAAAAGTTGAGGTTACAAAGAAAGCTAAAACTGATGTGTGGACTTTCGAATACTGTGGCGAATCAATTTTTTGGGATGAAAATGATAACCCCGGCAAATATTCCACAAACGGCACCATAACCGTCAATGGCGAAGAGCTTTCACTATCAAAAAACATTCGAGTTATGGAGAGGTGACCAACTTGGTCAGTGATAGAGTGACGTTGCACATAACGCCAAGAAGAATTAAAGTTAACGGAAAACTTATGCCCCGCTGTCTCACTGAAATCGCCCCTTTTTCCGAGTTACAGCACATGTGCCTTTCACTTGAATATTTTTCGACTGACAAGGCGCTAGTCAAAAAAATAAACAAAATTAAGAGAGCACCTTGGTTCACACCACGAGTTTCAGATGAGCTGTCTACCCTCCTGTCGCAAGCACTAGCAGGGGTATATCACCTTAAACAATTGAAGGCGGTACTTTCAGATCTTGAAGCCGAATGGCTCTTTAATTACAAGAAGTGGCGGTTTGAATCTAAAGTTAATGCCTTGAAAGTCGGCGAAAGTGTCAAGCTCGGAACTTTTAGAAAAGAAACGGTTGAAATAACCCGGTTCCGAGGCAAACGCCTAAAAGTAAAGCTTACCCCATCACTTTCAGTAGTGTTGGATGACCCTATTTCAGCAGTTCCGGGAAGCCTCTTTGTCGGTGTAAGTATACACTCTCATTGTGAACTCATAAAAGACGTTATGATCAATGATTTATCAGTTGACGAAAATGCCGCCGTAAAAGCCCTGAAACAATACGAACCTTTCAATCCCTTCACAGAGGCCGAACGCTTCAAAAAGAGTTTGCTGCGGGATCGGATAGCAACAATGAAAAGAGGGCAAATCATCGAGAGAAAAACGGCCAATGGCGTGAGATTCCGAATTAGGCGCGTAAGAGGAGCCTACCACCTCGAAACTTCACTTAAAACATCATTTACGATTCCAATCCATGACATGCCAGTATGTGTCGATGGCGTAGCCGAAGTAGTTTCAAGCAAGAAGCCAAACTACGCCTTGGATACTCTCTGGGGAAACTGCTCTAAAGTCACGATCGACCGAAGAACGATTGACCATATAAGCCCGGAACTAAAAATGTTGGTTGCACAAAGCTTCAACAAAAATGTTTCCCCAAGCGTTGGAGCGCTCATCAGCTAGGCGGTTCAACAACACTGTAATTCAAATTAATGAAAAACAACCTCAACTTGTTGAAAAGGGGGCAAAACAGTGCACTTTAGAAAACTCGTTTCAATAAAAATATGCTGCTTACTCATGAAACGACACGATTGGAAACCTGTACAACGCATATGGCGAGATCAAAACGGACAGGTGGTGCAAACGCATAGACTATTCAAATGTGCACGATGTAAAGCGGAAGATGCAGAGATCATTGTTCCAGCCCAAACAACCGATTATGAAGAAATTTGGCCGGAATACACGAAACCCCATCGTATGGAGCAGTTACAATTGTCTTTCAGGAATTTTCTTGTTCCTTTCGCACTGATATTTAATCAAGGCGAATGCGGCGTGTTCAACGGCTTCAAATTCAAACTTTGGAATGGATTATTCGTAACTGTTCACAAGTTTGATGGCCCAGAAATGAAACAAATTGCAAAAATATGTGAAAAAGAGGTAAACAATTCAAACTCGCAGTTTGCAAGCCCAACTGAAAAAGCACCAGAGGCCGTTTTAACCGTCAATGTTGAAGGAGAAGTCGTGCACCTCATTCCCTACTCGACCGTCGCCCTACACTTTTTAATTAAAACCTTGATGAAAACTGAAGAATGCCTTCCGTTTATCAGAATGATCGTCTACGAAAACGACGTACACGTTCTCCCAAATGGCTCGTACTGTACTCTGCTTTACGCAATAAAGGCAAAAACAAACCCTAAAATACACTCCGTGCTCAACGGCGCCGAACATTAGCACAAATCACGAGGTAAAAAAATGTTCAAAATAAAAAAACCCAAATACGATAGGAGGAGATAAGGGATATGCCTACAGAAGACGCTGTTGCTATTTTTGACCAGCTATTGAAATCACAACGCGAACTAGTCGCACACATTCTGATCAAAGCCCACCTAGAAGAGGCTTTGACCCTTGTGGTGCCCTTTCTCACTCAGAAGCAAAAACAAAAGAAGCTGTCTCGAACAATGTCTTACCACGTAGTGAGGAAAGGCTTCGTTTTCTCCTTGCAGAACGGCTTGAGAGCACGGTTATACCGGCTTGACAGCTCTCAAGTCTTAGAGATCGCAGAAATCCTTTCTAGTAATTCGTCACCATTCAAAATCAACTGGTCTTCAAGAAGACACTATCACCTGATAAAAGTTGTTGTGGCGGGACAAAAAATTTATCTTTTGAAAGGGCACATGAACCAAGTTGCCTTGCACACATTGTTAACAAACAATTTGGAACTTGCTTTGATCAATTTACACGCCTTAGTTTATGACAAAAAAGTGTACCCCGAATACACGGAAATGGCCAAACTTCTTCAAACATCGATACTACAGAAAACCAAACTTCCAATAACAAGGATAGTGTTTTCAGAGTGAGGCGATCAAAATGACTGAAATAACCATTAATCCAGAATACGAAGTTGTCGTCCCTAAAAAACTGATTCCGCTGCTACGCGAGATCGGGTGGCCACGCAATATTGATTTGCTCCTAGACCAGCTAACTAGGAACCCAAAAGAAAGAGAAGCTTTTGTAAAACTCGCGTCACAATTAAACTGCGATGGGTTGAAGACGCTTCGCACCATTTTGAAAACAAATCCTTTGATCTTGAACAAAAAAACACCAAGTCAAATTCTGAAACGAGTTCTCGTTATCCAAGACGTGAAAGACCGCAAATACAAACTGCACTTAAAAGCAGTCTCAAAACTGAATTTTTCACTGTCAAACGGGTTAGCCTGCGAAATGACCTACGTAAAAACCGATTTCGGCTGCGAATATTACCCAGTTACGCTGACTATTGATAATGTGAAAGCAACGTTATACCTTGATGACTCTCAAACTCTAACCTTTTTCGAGCGGGCAACAAAAGATGTACGCATCATGAGAAGGGTTAAACCGCACCGAATATCATACGAAAAAGACGGAAGAACAGTAGACCTACCTAAGGAATACTACAAAGCAGCAATGCTCGCAATATCCGAAAAAACCTCGCTTGTAATAGCACCGTTACTAAGCCCAAAAGGATCGTAACCGCATGGAATTTGAAATTTCACCCATAGCACATGAACACCATTTTTCAATACTGATCTCCGTGTTAAACCGCGCAAACGAAAGCGGCCTCGAAATCCACGGCGAGTCAAGGAAAGAAATTGCCATAAAACTCATAAACAAATACCCTCAACAAGTAGCTTTACCAAGGTTTAGCCAGAATGCCCGCTGGCTTTAGCCGTGGGATGAATGGCTTAAATAGCAACCAGAACATATAGAAGGTGGTAGAAATGAAGCTGACAAGCGTTTTTCTCGTTGAAGGAGACTACAAAATCCTCGAAGAACTCGCCAAAATAACCAACGGACTCTGGAACAAAGCAGTGCACCTAGAGAGAGAAAAACTGAAAGAGGGCAAATTCGCTTTCTATGCGGAACTATGCAACACGCTAAAAAACGACCCGTTATACCAACTGCTACCTTCCCAAACTGCACAAGCCGTCTTGCAGAAACTCGACGGAGCACTCAGATCATACGTCAAACTTAAAAGAAGCGGCAGGAAAGCGAGGATACCTGGCTACCACAAGCCGAAGACGGCGTGGATAGTGCCGTACAAAACTCAGCAGTTCAGGTTCGAAGGCGACACGCTCAAGCTGACCCTGTCGACGGCGTACCGCAGGGAGAAGGGTGCAGAGTGGCTGACGCTTAAAACGTACGGAAAAAGACGCGAAGGTAAAGCAAAGTATTTGGAACTGTATCCTAGAGGCGGATTGTGGTTTGCCTCAGTCGTTTCGGAATTCAAGCCTACGCGCATCAAAACCCACGGAAACATAACCATCGACCTAGGAATAGTTAACCAAGCTGCAACGTGGAACGGCGAAAAATCAGAGTTGTATAAGGGTGGAGAAGTAAGCGCGATCATACGGTATCGCGGGAAGGAGAACGGGCGCCTGCAGGCGGTCCTCGCCACGCACAAGGAAAAAACGTCGAAAGCCAAAAAAGAAATGAACCGTCGACTCACAGGGCAGGCAAGACACGCCGTGCACGCGCTGACGAAGACCCTCGTGGAAAAGGCAGTGCAGGAGAAAAAAGGAATAATAGTTGGAAACCTAACTGGCATACTTGACCAGAAACGAAGCCGAAAAGCAAACCAGAAACTGCACAGTTGGATGTTTAGACTAATGATTTTCCAGCTCGGCTACAAATGCCGACTCGCAGGCGTACCTTTTAGGACGAAATCTGAAAAGAACACTTCTCGAAACTGTGTCGTCTGCCACATTAAGCACAGGGGCGGCAGAATTCACAGGGGCTTGTACAGGTGTAAACTGCACGGCCAATACAACGCCGATTCGGGAGCGGCGTACAACCTAAACGTATCTCCAATCCCCGCAGGGGTAGGAGTAGTGGCTGCTCTGGCGCAGCCGGCGGTAGCTCTTTGGAATGGTCACAGGTGGCTTTCCAGGGACGAAACGAATCCTTTAAACCGTGAGGAACCCCACACGCTTTAGCGGTGGGAGGACGTCAGGTGGAGGACTTCCCGTAATTCGGTTTTCAGTCAAAAGTGCGGAAGGAGAAAGAATTCTACACCTACTAACCGCGTTACAGCAGCTCAAGCAACCCGTAAGAAAAGACGAACAATTCAGCAAACTCATGAGCAATTTCAGTTTTGGCACTCTGGAAAACTTCATAGGCGTAAAGAAACTAATGGAAAAGCAGAGTTAACGCAAGCCCTAAACTGTATTGGCGGTGATTTAATGGAACAAAGAAGGCTAATTCTTTTGCGTTTTAGGCCCAGCAGCCACTCAGAGGATCATACTGTGTTGGCAGAGTTTTTGACTGATGCTGATGCCTCAACCGCAAGGAAGAAAGTCAACTACCCCACCCTAAAGGGCGGGGCTTGCCCCGGTGAGAAGAGCGCAAGTAGTTGACTAGCCTAAGTCGAAAGACTACGCGTGTGGGGCTACAAGGATGTTTGGACGCCTCCCTAATCCAAACCTCTCCGGCAGAACCACTAAATGCCACGACCTCGCAAGAGGCCTACGCCCCACACGCATTGGCGAAGGGAAATCTAACCCCGGCTCAACCGGGAGGAAGGTAATATCTATGAAAACAAACAGAGTACCAGTCGTCGATGCCGAAGGTAAGCCGCTGATGCCCACAACTCCAGCAAGGGTCCGACTGCTCCTGAAAGCGGGCAAAGCCGTTGCCAGA
>Ga0315280_10000555_pt1 | contig 69084 bp, 67 predicted proteins | sample YL17G06_40_MG_FD_203697 | JGI IMG/M metagenome (GOLD analysis project Ga0315280, IMG submission 203697) | Sediment microbial communities from Yellowstone Lake, YNP, Wyoming, USA - YL17G06_40 | ecosystem: Environmental > Aquatic > Freshwater > Lake > Sediment | place: USA: Wyoming | collected... | reverse complement strand
CTTGGAAAGTGTGATAGATAAGAAATGGGACTGGACATCGTCTTGGCTGGCGAATGTCGCACATGGACTCTATGTCTATTTACGGACGGCTATTCTTTGAACGTCTCATAGCACACAATCTCATCGAGAGATTTTCGTGCTTTTGGTCTTCCCATTTGTTTTGGGAAACCCAGGGGAAGTAGAGCAACGATCCGGTAGTTCTCTGGAACCTTCAGGATGTCTCTAGCCTCTTCCTGCGAGAAGGCGCCGATCCAGCAGGTACCAAGTCCCTCATCTACCGCGGCGAGAGTCATATGGTCCACTGCAATAGCTAAATCTACGGCATAAGCTGGCACTCCACATCCCATGACACCCTCCGGCATCGTAGCCACGGCAGCAATGACCACAGGTGCCCTGGCTACGTGAGTCTGCCCTCCTGCTGCTCGAGCCAGTTCCTGGCGTCTCTTACCTTCTCTCACAACTATGAACTTCCATGCCTGTCTGTTTGCGGCCGACGGAGCTAGACGAGCGGCTTCGAGAACCTTGAGTAGCTTATCTTCTGGTACAGGCTTATCCTCATAATCCCGAATACTCTGTCTTCTCTTTATTGCTTCCTTCAGTTCCATTCCCCCTCCTCTTTCGAAAGTGGCAGCGGGTGGATTCGAACCGCCGACCAAGGGCTTATGAGTCCCCTGCTCTACCACTGAGCTACGCTGCCACCGCCGGCAATATAACACGGTGAAACATAGCTGTCAATTTCTGTACCCTTTAATACATTAGTGACACCTCAACTTTCCCCCCTGTCCTGTCTTGACGCTAATATAAACCCTCTGCTAAAATCCACACATATTCCTCTTTTTAGTTGACTTTTAGTCCTCAAAATTCACTTAGGAGGTCTATTATGGCTATTGACTACGAGAAGGAAGGCAGAATTGCCATCTTCACCATCAATCGCCCCGAGGCAATGAATGCCATGAATATGGAGGCGCTGCGAGAACTTCTTGAGGCAATGACGGACTTCAAGGATGACCCCGAACTCTGGGTTGGCATTATCACCGGTGCTGGCGAGCGGGCTTTCTGCGGTGGCGCCGATATAAAGGATACATTATCCTTCATGAAGGAGCATCGCGGGGAGGAGGGGGCGTTTCCACCAACTATAATGCGCGGCTTTGAGCTATGGAAGCCGCTCATCGCCGCCATCAACGGCCTGGCATTAGGTGGCGGGCTGGAAATAGCCCTAGCCTGCGATATAAGGATAGCCTCAGAGACGGCTCGCCTGGGCACAACCGAGGTAAATCTGGGTCTGATACCGGGGTGGGGAGGGACACAGAGACTGCCCCGAATGGTCCCCTGGTGCAAAGCCGCTGAGATACTACTTATGGGAAAACCGATAGACGCCGGGGAGGCATACCGCATTGGCCTGGTAAATAAGGTCGTGCCGCAAAATGAGGTTATGACCACCGCCAAGGAATGGGCTCAGGTTATCTGCCAGGCGGCACCGCTGGCGGTCAGGGCGGCTAAAGAAGCCATGGTCAGGGGTTACAGCATGAGCCTGGAAGATGGCTTGAGGCTGGAAAACTCCCTGGTAGCCTATCTACTGGGCACTGAGGACTTTACCGAAGGAACCACAGCCTTTGTCGAAAAGAGAAAGCCTACCTACAAGGCAAAATAAAAAGAAGGAGCGCTATATGGAAATCAAGAGGGTCGGCATAGTTGGCTGCGGAACGATGGGGGCGGGCATTGCCCAGCTCTGCGCCCAATCAGGTTATCAGGTGGTGGTATCGGAGATAAACGAAGAGTTTTTGAATAAGGGGCTGGCCTCAATTGAAAAAGCCCTCGCCAGACTGGTGGAGAAGGAAAAGATTTCCCCGCCGGATAAGGAGGCTACACTAAGCCGCATCAAGGGCACAACCAAGACCAAGGACTTCTCCGGGTGTAACCTAATGATAGAGGTTGCCCTTGAGAATCTTGACTTGAAGAAGAAGGTATTCGCCGAGCTGGACGCCGTCTGCCCCAAAGATGCCATCCTTGGCACTAACACCTCCTGCCTCTCCATTATTGATATGGCGGTGGCAACCAAAAGACCGGAAAAGGTGGTGGGGCTGCACTTCTTCAATCCGGCGCCGGTGATGAAACTGCTGGAAATCGTCAGGACCATCGCCACCAGCGACGAAACCATTGAGGCAAGCAAGAAGTTTGGCCAGTCTCTGGGCAAGACCACGGTTGTTGCCCAGGACAAGCCGGGCTTTATCGTCAACCGGGTGTGGATACCCTACATACTTCATGCTATCCGCCTCTACGAGGAGGGTGTTGCCAGCAAGGAGGATATTGATAACGCCATAGTGACGGGCCTGAATTACCCCATGGGTCCCCTCGCCCTGGGTGACCTGACCGGGCTGGATATCGTCAAGTCTGTCTCTGATGCCCTCTATGAACAGCTTAAGGACCCAAGGTATGTTTCGCCAACGCTGCTGGATAAGATGGTTGCCGCCGGCTGGCTGGGACGCAAGACAGGTAAGGGGTTCTACGAGTATAAGTAGCTTGTTTTAGAAAGGGAGGATTTTTCATGACTGATGTGGTAATCGTCAGCGGGGTAAGAACGGCTATCGGTAATTATGGCGGGGCACTGCGCGACATTCCGGTAGTGAAGCTGGGCAGCATTGTCATCAAGGAGGCGCTGAAGAGGGCGGGGCTGCGACCGAAACCAGACGCCGAGGAGTACGCCCCCAAGGCACTTGAGGACGGCTTAATTGAGCTGGAGAAGAAATACTATGACTGGGACGATTCGTTAAGAGAGGTGAGGATAGACGAGGTTATAATGGGCAATGTTCTCCAGGCAGGTCAGGGGCAAAATACCGCCCGCCAAGCAGCGATACACGCCGGTATCCCCAAGGAGACCAATGCCTATACCGTAAACAAGATTTGCGCCTCGGGGATGAAGGCGGTAGCCCTGGCCGCCCAGGCGATAAAGGCGGGCGATGCTGAGATTATTGTTGCCGGTGGCATGGAGAACATGAGCGCCGCCCCTTATTATCTGCCGGCTGCCAGATGGGGAGCCAGGATGTTCAACACCGAGCTGGTTGACGGTATGGTCTACGATGGCTTGTGGGAGATATTCTATAACTATCACATGGGGCTAACATCAGAAAATATCGCCGAAAGGTTTGGCATAACCAGAGAGGAGCAGGACAGGCTCGCCCTGATGAGCAACCAGCGGGCGCTGGCGGCGATAAAGGACGGCACATTCAGACAGGAGATAGTCCCGGTTGAGGTCAGGGAGAAAAAGGAGACTAGGCTCTTTGATACCGATGAGCACCCCAGGGAGACCTCTATGGAGGCTTTAGCCAAACTACCAGCGGTATTCAAAAAGGACGGGGCAGTAACCGCCGGCAATGCCTCGGGGATAACCGACGGCGCCGCCGCCCTGGTGGTGATGTCATCGGAAAAGGCAAAAAAGCTGGGACTAAAGCCGCTGGCAACCATCAGGTCTTACGCCTCCGGTGGCGTTGACCCGGCGTATATGGGGCTGGGGGCAGTGCCGGCAACCAACAAGGCGCTGAAACTGGCCGGGCTCAGCCTGAAGGATATAGACTATATTGAACTAAATGAAGCCTTTGCCTCCCAGGCAATAGGCGTGATGAGAGAGCTTGGCTTTGATTACGAGAAGACGAACGCTCATGGCAGCGGTATCTCACTGGGGCACCCTATCGGCTGCACTGGAGCCAGGATTATGGTCACCCTCATCCATGAGATGATGCGCCAAAACTACAAACTTGGCCTGGCAACGCTGTGCATCGGTGGCGGTCAGGGAATGGCGACTATTGTGGAGAGAGGGTAAGTGCTACTTAGCCATGAGTGTGGTAAAATAAGGCAGGGCTTGGTAACAGATTTGGGGAGATAGTCCATGGCTATGCCGAAGGTGAAAAAAGAGAAAAAAGTGGCGGCTCAAGAGGTGGCGGCGGAAGAGCAGCCCAATATTGAGACAATTACCTACCGGGGGCTGAGCTGGGTCAATATTGAGGGCCCAACAACAAGGGAAATGGGATACTTGGCTCAAAATTACTCCTTTAGCCAGCTTGACCTGGATGACTGCCTCAGCCGAAGGCAGCGTCCCAAGATTGATGAGTATGAAGATTACCTTTTCGTGGTTCTCCACTTCCCCAAATGGCACAAGGATGTCCAAATAGCCCGACCGAGTCAGGTCGCCATGTTCATCGGCAAAAGCTATGTGGTCACCGTCCATGCCGGCGAACTCACCCCCCTGGTCAGATTTTTTGAAGTGTGCCGGGACAACGCCGTGGTGCGTCATAAGGCTATGGGCAGGGGCTCCGCCTTACTTGCCTACCGCATCATTGACCTCCTGGTTGACTACTGCTTTCCCATCATGGATAAAATCCTGAACCAGATAGAGGGTGTGGAGGACGCCGTCTTTGACGAGACGGCTGAGACCGCCCGGGATGTAGCCGTGCTACGGCGGGATATTATTGCCCAAAGGCGCATCATCTGGCCGCTACGGACAGTCATCAGCGAGCTGGAGGCTAAGCTAAAGAAATTTACCACCAGGAATATGAGCGACCTTTTCGGTGATATGCTAGACCATCTCAACAAAATCTGGGATACCCTGGATGAGTGCAAAGAAATCATTGAGGTATTCAAAGATAGCGACCAAGTTTTAGGCGCTGAACGTATCAACAGTATCCTTCGTATCTTAACCATTATCACCGCTCTTGGTACTGTGCTGACGGCTATGACCAGCTTCTATGGGATGAATATTCCCCTGCCTGGAGGAGCGAACCCGGGTGGCCTTCCTTATTCTTGGATCATCCATATACTAGCGGCGCTAGTGGTAGCGGGCGCTATGTTATACTTCTTCCGCCGTAAGCACTGGATTTAGGGATGAAAATCTCGCACCGCTTTGTCATTATCACCGCTGTCTTCATCACCTGCCTCATCACTGCCAATATTATCGCCGTCAAGGTGATAAGTGTTGGCCCCGTCATCCTGCCGGCAGCCATAATAATCTTCCCCGTAAGCTATATCTTCGGCGACATTCTCACCGAGGTCTACGGCTACCGCTGGGCAAGGAGGGTAATCTGGCTCGGTTTCCTCTGCAATCTGCTCTTCGTCATCTTTGCCCGGCTGGGGCAACTTTTACCCCCAGCTCCCTTCTGGGGAGGGCAAGAAGCCTATAAAAGCATCTTGGGCTACACGCCGAGACTGCTCATTGCCTCCTTCTCCGGCTATCTTGTTGGGGAGTTCGCCAATTCCTTCGTCCTGGCAAAGATGAAGATTCTCACCCACGGGCGCTGGCTGTGGACAAGGACTATTGGCTCCACCATCATCGGGCAAGGGCTGGACACTTCAATATTTATTACCCTAGCCTATATTGGCGCGACTTCGTTTGTGCCGATAATGATTCTTTATCACTGGCTGGCGAAGGTCCTTTTTGAAGCTATATTTACCCCATTCACCTACGCCGTGGTGAACTACCTGAAGAAAAAAGAGGCGGTTGATACCTATGACCGTAAGACAAACTTTAACCCATTCCTCACCTCAGTTTAAGAAAAGGCGAGGGCAATGAACATCCGCTTCCTGGGGGCGCATAACTGCGAATCGGAAAGCACAAAGCTCACCAGCCTGCTAATTGATGATATTCTGGCAATAGATGCCGGCGCCATCACCTCAAGCCTGTCCTTTGAGGCGCAGCAAAAAATCAAGGCAATCCTGCTCACCCACCATCATTACGACCATGTTCGGGACATCCCGGCGCTAGCGATGAACCTCTTCCTTCACGGTGCCAGAACCGCTGTTTACTCCATCCCGGCGGTACATGAAGTTGTTACCACCCACCTGCTGGATGATGAGATTTACCCCAACTTCCACCAGCGACCCCCCAATAAGCCGACACTCAGTTTCAATATAATAGAGCCCCTCAAGCCGGAGCTGATTGAGGGCTATAGCGTGCTGGCAGTCCCGGTAAGTCACAGCGTCCCCGCCGTTGGCTACCAGCTCACCTCCCCCGATGGCAAGATAGTATTCCATACCGGCGATACCGGTCCCGGTCTGGCTAGCTGCTGGAGACATATCTCGCCCCAGCTGCTTATCATTGAGGTTACCGCCTCAGATAGATATAAGGAGGAGGCGGCTGAGTCAGGGCACCTATCGCCGAGCCTGCTGAAGAAGGAGCTAATAAGCTTCCGGGAGATTAAAGGCTACCTCCCCAAGATAGTGGCGGTCCACATGAACCCGGCTCTGGAGAAGGAGATAGCCACCGAAATAGCCGCCGTGGAGAGAGAGCTGGACGGTTCAATCACCATGGGCTATGAGGGAATGGAGGTTAGCCTGTAACCCTGCTTTTCCCACCCGCCCTCCCACAAAGGCTTAACCTTCGCTCAGGGGCGGAAGGCAAAGCCCCAAATATATTATAGGGAGTTTAAGAGGGACGAAGTCCCTCTTCAGAAAAAATCCTCCCCTTCCCCTTGTCAAGGGGAAGGGGATAAAGGGGATAGGGTTAATTAACGCTCCGAAGTTCATCGTTGACTGCAATGTGGGAAAGCTAACCAAGTGGTTGCGGCTCATGGGCTATGATACCGTGTTCTTTAACGGCACCAGCGACTCCCATCTGGTGGCGACTGCTCTCGCCGAAGGCAGGGTGATACTGAGCCGGGACACACAGATTATGAAGCGGCGGCTGATAACCACCGGCAAGCTCAAGGCTATCCTTATCCAGGATGACAAACCTGAGCTACAGATGCGCCAGGTAATAAGCGACTTAAGCCTGGACCCTCAGTCCCGACCGTTCACGCTCTGCCTGGAGTGCAATCAGGTGCTTGCGGAGAGGAATAAAGACGAGGTGAAAGAGCTGGTGCCGCCCTACGTCTACCAGACCCAAAGCCAGTTCATGCAGTGCCCCGCCTGCCACCGCATCTACTGGCGGGGAACCCACTGGCAGGCAATGAGCAAGAGACTAAAGAAATTTGTCATATGAACCTCACCCCCTTTATCCCCCTCTCCTTGAAAGGAGAGGGGGAAGAGATTTTAGAGAGGGGCTTCGCCCCTCTCTTACCTACACTCCCCCTTCCCTTAGTAAGGGAAGGGGGTCAGGGGGATGGGTTACCAAACAATCCCTTGACCATAGTCTGGGATACTGCTACACTTCAATTTGATACTATCAGAGGGGGGAGCGATGGACTTTAAAAACATACTGGTGGAGAAGAAGGATGGGGTGGCAAAGCTCATCATTAACCGACCACCGCTAAATATCCTGGATATTGACACCTTAGAGGAGATGAACCAGGCCCTAGCCGAGCTAAGGACGGACGATGAGGTAAAGGTGGTGGTCATTACCGGCGCCGGCGAGAAAGCCTTTTCTGCCGGGGTAGCCGTTGGCGACCATCTCGGGGAGAAGCTGCCCAAAATGGTGGAGGTATTCCACAGGCTATTTATCTCGCTGGTAGAGGTAGAGAAGCCGACTATTGCCGTGGTCAATGGTCTCGCCCTGGGTGGGGGTTGTGAGATAGTGGCTGGCTGCGATATGGCTATCGCCACGGAAAAGGCGCAACTGGGACAGCCTGAGATTAAGCTCGGTGTCTATCCACCCCCGGCCTCAGTCCTCTTCCCCCGGATTTTGGGCAGGCGCAAAGCCTTCGAGCTTATCCTATCGGGCGATAGTATCAGCGCCAAGGAAGCGGAGATGATTGGCCTGATAAATAAAGCCGTCCCCGACAAGGAGTTTGAAAAAGCGACTGAGGAATTTATCAAGCGGTTTACCGCTAATAGCGGGCTGACCCTAACCCAGGCAAGGGCAGCCCTCTATCGTAATTTTGACCTTGATTTTCGCGAGGCTATGGAGGTAACCGGGGTCGATGCTACCCTGGTGATGGCAGGAGAGAACAGCGTTGAGGGGCTGAAAGCCTTCCTGGAGAAGAGAAAGCCGGTCTGGATAAGATAGCCTTGTAGGGGGATTAGATGAAAATTCTAACCACAAGCCAGATGCGCCAGCTGGAAGAAAACTGCGCCGCACTCGGCTTAACCACCGACGTGCTTATGGAGAACGCCGGCAAGGCGGTGGCGGAAGAGGTGAGGCGTATCCTGGGCAATATTGACCAGCAACACATCCTGTTCCTGATTGGACCCGGCAACAACGGCGGGGACGGGTTAGTCGCCGCCCGCCACCTTCATGACTGGGGGGCAAGGGTCAGCGTCTACCTCCTTGGAGAGAGAGCCGAGGATGACTCAAAACTCAAGTCAGTCAGGGAACGCGGCGTTACCTGCATCGACGCCGCTGAAGACGAAGATATGAAAAGGCTTGACGAGCTTCTGGCATCAGCCAGCGGCGTTATTGATGCCCTATTTGGTACCGGTCTTACCCGGCGCTTTGGTGGTCCCATCGCCACGGTACTGGGCAGAATAAACAGGGCGAAAAAGGAGCACCGGGGCTGGCACATCATTGCCCTGGACCTGCCCTCGGGGCTTAACGCTGATACCGGAGAGGTAGACCCGGGCTGTCTCTACGCCGATTACACCATAACCCTTGCCTTTCCCAAGCCGGGCTTACTTAAACCACCCGGGGCGGAAAGGGTGGGCAAGATAAGCGTGGTTGATATTGGCATGCCGGCACATCTGGCGGAGGAGACAGCGACCGAATTTATCGCCGATGAGTGGGCAAAATCGGTTCTTCCTGAGCGCCCGCTTCAAGCTAATAAGGGGAGTTTTGGCCGGGTACTGGTGATGGCGGGCTCGATAAATTATATCGGTGCCGCCTATCTAGCCTGCAGCGGTGCCATGCGGGTGGGGGCAGGATTGGTGACATTGGCTACCAGCCTGCAGCTTATCTTGGCATCAAAGATAACCGAGACAACCTATCTCCCCCTACCTGAACATCGCCCCGGCGTCATCTCCCCGGAAGCAGCCAGGCTGATATTCCTGCAACTTGAGCGTTATAATGTCCTGCTTATGGGCTGTGGACTGGGGCAGAGCCCACCGGCAGTAAAGCTGGTCAGGTCTATCCTTATTGATAAGCATAAGCAGCCGTTGCCATCGCTGGTCCTTGACGCCGACGTCCTTAATATCCTGGCCACCACCCCAGAGTGGTGGACAAAGCTAAGTGACGATGCCATACTTACCCCCCACCCCGGGGAAATGGCAAGGCTGGCTGAGACGACCGTGGAGGAGGTGCAAGCCAACCGGGAGGGAATCGCCCGCAATATGGCGGCAAAGTGGAACAAGACAATCGTCCTGAAAGGAGCCTATACCGTTATCGCCTCGCCGCCGGGTAAGGTCAAGACTAGCCTGGCGGCTAATCCCGGGCTGGCAACAGCCGGCACCGGTGACGTGCTAACCGGGGCGATAGCCGGGCTGGTAGCCCAGGGGCTATCCCTCTTTGATGCTGCCGCCTGCGGTGTTTACCTCCATGCCGAGGCTGGTGAGATGGTCAGGGCCAGGCTCGGCGATGCCGGTATGCTCGCCAGCGACCTTCTGCCGGAACTGCCCCAGGTTATCAAGCGGTTAAAGGAAAAATAGGATGCTACTTGCCATTGATATCGGGAATACTGACACCACCTTTGGCGTCTTTGACGGCGAGGAGCTTCGTGCCACCTGGCATATGGCGACTGACATCCACCGCATGGCCGATGAGTACGCCGCCTTACTGCTTAACCTGATGCGCCAGCAGGGCCTAGATATAGCCAATATTAAGGCAATCGCCTTATGCAGTGTCGTCCCGCCGCTAATATCCACCTTTGACGAGCTATTTCAACGCTATTTTCATATCACGCCACTGGTGGTTGGGGCGGGGGTGAAGACCGGGGTACGCATCAGGATGGATAACCCGAGGGAGGTGGGTGCCGACCGCATTGTCAATGCCGCCGCCGCCCACCACCTCTACGGCGGCCCGGTAATCGTCACCGACCTGGGCACAGCTACATCATTTGACACGGTATCCAAAGAGGGCGACTACCTAGGAGGGGCTATCGCCCCGGGGATAATGAGTGCCGCCGAGGCTCTATTTACCCGGGCGGCAATGCTGCCCAGAGTGGAGCTGACTCATCCCAAACGGGCTATCGGCACCAATACCATTGCCGCCATGCAATCAGGGGTTATCTTCGGCTATGTCGCCCTCATTGAGGGGCTGGTGGCTCGTATCCAGAAGGAATTAAAGGAAAAGGCTAAGGTGATAGCTACCGGCGGCTATACCAGCCTTATCGCTAAAGAAACTAAGGTCTTTGATGAGGTAAACCCCAACCTCACCCTGATTGGTCTAAGGCTTATCTACCAGATGAATAAAGAGTGAAGAGAAAATCTAAATTCTAAACCCTAAATCCTAAACAATTTGAATGTTTAGAATTTAGAAATTAGGATTTAGAGTTTGTTATGGGGGAGGTGCTTATGCTGGCTAATAAAACAATAGTATTGGGTATAACCGGGAGTGTCGCCGCCTATAAGGCAGCCGATATCGCCAGCAAGCTAGTTCAGGCCGGGGCTAGGGTTGAGGTGGTTATGACCGAAGCGGCGACCAGGTTTATCACCCCCCTCACCCTGCGCAGCATTACCCACGGGGCGGTGGTAACCGACATGTTTGACCTCGCCTCCCAGCACGCCGTTGAGCATATCGCCCTGGGGGAGGCGGCGGACGTGGTAGTTATTGCCCCGGCTACCGCCTCCACTATCGCCAACCTGGCGATGGGCATCGCCGACGATATGGTCAGCCTGACCGTGCTGGCGACCAAAGCCCCGGTTATGGTGGCACCAACGATGGACGCCAACATGTTTGAGAACCCCGTCACCCAGGAGAACCTGGCTAAGCTCAAAGCCCGGGGCTTTACTATTATTGAACCTGGTTACGGGCGCCTTGCTTCGGGCAAGGTAGGCTGGGGGCGTCTGGCTGATGCTGAAAAGATTATCGCCGCCATCACCCAGGTACTGGGCAAAAGCGGAGACCTAAAAGGTAAACGAATGGTGGTTACCGCCGGCGGCACGCAGGAGCCAATCGACCCCGCCCGCCATATCGGCAACCCCTCCTCGGGCAAGATGGGCTATGCCATAGCTCAAGCCGCCAGGGATAGAGGGGCTAAGGTTACCCTAATCACCGCCCCCACCTCCCTCCCCGACCCGGCGGGCGTTGAGGCTATCCATATAAGAACTGCCGCTGAGATGAAAGCGGCGGTGGCTAAGGCGGTAGCCCGGGCTGACGCCCTGATTATGGCGGCGGCGGTCGCCGACTACCAGCCCAAGACAGCCGCCAAGACCAAGATTAAGAAAGAGACATCAAGCTTAACTCTGGAGCTGGTCAGGACACCGGACATCATCACCGAGGTCAAGGGCAATTTTCTCAGGGTCGGCTTTGCCGCCGAGAGCGAGGACGTAGTCGCCAACGCCAAGAAGAAGCTGCAAAAGAAGCGGCTTGACCTGATTGTCGCCAATGATATTACTGACAAAGAAAGCGGCTTCGGCGTTGATACCAACAAGGTAACCCTGATAGATAAAAAGGGCAAGGCAGAAAAACTTCCCCTGATGAGCAAGAGAGAGGTGGCGGACAGGATACTGGACAGGGTGGTGGGGATGCTGGGCAAGAAAGCCGGGAGGTAGGAAGATGTTGCTGATAGATGGGGTGAAGTACAAGGAGTGGACTCCAAAGGGAGAGCATGCCGAAGAAGAATTAGAGCAGATGGTTAAAGAGCATGCCCAAGAAATCTTCGGCGAACAATCCATCTATCTTGACCTGAAGCAGAAACTAAGATCAAGGTCAGGAATCGGCTCAATACCAGATGGGTATGTTATCATCTTTGGAGACTCACCCCAATGGCATATTGTTGAAGTGGAACTGTCATCCCACCCATTACACGAGCATATAGTTTCACAGGTCAGTAAGTTCATTAATGGCATAAAGAACCCGCTTACACGGAGCGAGATAGGGGGGATAATATATGCGGAGATAACTGGAGATGACTTCCTCAAGCTTAAAGTAAAGAAAGCGACTGAGCCTACCGAAATTTACAAATTCCTATCAGACCTTATCTCAGAGCCACCTGCATTGACCATCATTATAGAGAAAGATACTGAGGGCTTAAGAGAAGCCATCAGCACACTCCGTTACCCTCAAGAAATCAAGGTCGTGGAGTTCCAAACTTTTACCAGAGAAGGGGTAGGTTTAGCCGCTCATGCGCATTTATTTGAGCCAATATATGAGACCACTAAAGAAAAACAAAAACAGATTGCAGAAGTAGCAATAGAGAAAGAGGAACTTCCCGAAGGCATCACAAAAGTTACAGCTAGCGATTTCACATACAAGGGTAATGGTATTTTTGTCTTGGAATCAGACCCCTCAATTACTATAGATGTTAAAAAGCGAACGAAAATCGTAAGTGAGCAGTTAGAGCAACAGAGATTGTGGACTAAATGTCCTTCTAGTTTTTACTTCTCGTTGCGAAACAAAGCTGGCTTGCTGAACACTCCGACTGAGGAATAAATAGGGGAGTCTAAGAGGGGGCTTCGCCCCCTCTCTAAAAATCCCCTCCCCCTCTCCTTCCCAAGGAGAGGGGGATACAGGGGGTGAGGTTCTAAAAAAGTTATGCCAGAAGCATCAAAATATGAAATGCCCAAAGCCTACGAGCCGGGAAAAGTCGAGCAGAAATGGTATAAGCTCTGGCTGGAGAAGGGCTACTTTACCCCGAAGATAGACCCCAAAAAGAAGCCCTTCGTCATTATCATGCCCCCGCCCAATGTCACCGGCGAGCTCCACATCGGGCATGCCCTGACCGCCACCCTGGAGGACATCATGATTCGCTGGCACCGGATGAGGGGCGAGCCAACGCTCTGGCTCCCCGGCGTTGACCATGCCGGCATCGCCGCCCAGGTAGTGGTGGAGCAACAACTGGCTGGGGAAGGGCTGGACCGGCACAAGCTGGGCAGGCAAAAATTCCTGGAGAGAATGAGACAGTGGGCAGAGCAGTGCCGGCGGACTATCGCCGAACAGCACCAGAGGCTCGGTGCTTCCTGCGACTGGGGCCGGGAGAAATTTACCCTTGATGAGGGACCGAGCCGGGCGGTGCGCACCGCCTTCGTGCGGCTGTATAACAAGGGCTTAATCTACCGCGGGGAGCGGATTATAAACTGGTGCCCCCGCTGCGCCACCGCCCTATCCGACCTTGAGGTAGAGCACAAGGATATACAGGGGCATCTATATTATGTCAAATATCCGCTGGCTGAAGGCAAGGGATTTATTACCGTAGCCACCACCCGCCCCGAGACCATCCTCGGCGATACTGCGGTCGCCGTCAACCCCAGGGATAAGCGCTTCAAGGCGATGGTCGGCAAGAAGGTCATCCTCCTCGCAGTAAAGAGGGTAATACCAATTATTGCCGATGACGCCGTTGACCCCGACTTTGGCACCGGGGCGGTAAAAATCACCCCCGCCCACGACCCGGTGGACTTTGAAATCGCCCAGCGCCAGGGACTGGAACTGGTGAATATACTGAACCCTGACACTACCATGAATGAGAATGCCGGGCCCTACGTCGGGCTTGACCGCTTTGACTGCCGCCAGGCGATATTAGCCGACCTAGAAAAGGAGGGGCTTCTGGTGAAGATTGAGCCCTACACCCACTCGGTGGGGCACTGCGACCGCTGCCAGGTAATTATCGAGCCCCTCGCCAGCAAGCAGTGGTTCATCAAGACCCCGCCCTTAGCCCAGGCTGCCATCAACGCCGTCAGAGATGGGCGCATCGCCATCCTCCCCGAGCGCTTCACCAAGGTCTATCTTAACTGGCTGGAGAATATCCGCGACTGGTGTATCAGCCGCCAGCTATGGTGGGGACACCGAATCCCGGTCTGGTATTGCCAGGGCTGCGGCAAACTAACCGTTACCGTTGATGAGGCGAAAGCCTGTGCTCACTGCGGCTCAACCAAAATAGAGCAGGACCCGGACGTCCTTGATACCTGGTTCTCGTCGGCGCTATGGACTCACTCCACCCTGGGCTGGCCTGATGACAGCGAGGAGCTGCGCTACTTCTACCCGACCACGGTAATGGAAACCGGCTACGATATTTTATTCTTCTGGGTAGCCAGAATGATTATGATGGGGCTTGAGGATACCGGCGACATCCCCTTCCACACCGTTTATCTCCACGGTCTGGTGCGGGATGAGAAGGGGGAAAAGATGAGCAAGCTCCGGGGCAACGTGCTTAATCCCCTTGATACCCTCAAGGTATACGGCACCGACGCCCTGCGCTTCGCCCTGACCAGTGACATATCGCCGGGGAACGACATCAAGGTGACGACGCCAAGGCTTGAAGCCGGGCGCAACTTCGCCAATAAGCTGTGGAACGCCACCCGATTTGTGGTCAGAAGCATAGAGCCAGAACGTACTGACTTAAGAATCAAGCGGGACTCGCTCCCTCTTGAGGACCGCTGGATTCTAAGCCGGCTCAGCCGCACCGTATCCAACGTAACCAGCCTGATGGAAAACTTCCAGTTCGGCGAAGCCCAGAGGCAGCTCCATGATTTCCTCTGGGGCGAATACTGCGACTGGTATGTAGAGTTTGCCAAGATTCGCCTCCGCTCAGAACAAGCGCCCTCCCCCCTCCCCGTCCTGGTCCATGTCCTGGAGGCTTCGCTCCGACTGCTGCACCCCGGTATGCCCTTCGTCACCGAAGAGCTATGGCAAAACCTTAAACAGCGCCTGCCTTCAGGCTGGCAAAAAACCGAGTCAATAATGGTCGCTGATTACCCCGAGGCAGAGGAAAAGGCTATTGACCCGCCGGCGGAGCGGGTCATGGAGTCAATAATTGAGATAATACACTCCATCCGCAATGTCCGCGCTCAATATAAGGTGGAGAGCGCCAAGTGGATTGAGGCGCAGCTCTATGCCGGCGAGCTCACCCCCGCCATCACCCCCTATTCCCCGACGATTGAGGCATTGGCTCGGGCAAGACCGCTTACCTTCCTGGATAGGCGGGAGGAAATCACAAGGGGTGAAAACATGGTGGCGCTGGTGCTCAAAGAGTCCGAGGTCATCATACCAATGGCAAGCATGGTTGACCTTGAGGCGGAGCATAAACGGCTGGAGAAAGAGATAGAAGAAACCCGGAATGAGGTGGCTCGCCTTGAAGCCAGGCTCAAGGACAAAGCCTTTCTGAGCAAGGCACCGGCGGTGGTGGTGAATAAAGAACGCCAGAAGCTGGCAACAAGTAAAGACAAACTGGAAAGACTAAAGCAAGGGCGGGATAAACTTAGCTAACGCCAGTTGCTCCAGCGCCTTCTTGGTGTCGCTGGCAACCCTCGCCTTATCGCAGTTATTCAGCCGGTACTTAAACAGCCAGTAGGTAAACTCCTTGAGCTCGGTTAAGCCGATAGACTTAAGCTGCGGGTAGCCCTTCTCCCGCCGGAAGCGCTTGAGCAAGGTCGCCCTGGTGGCGCCGTATATCCACTGGTAGACCTCGTTAAGCAGATTATGCTCATTATAGGCCGAGGCGCGCCACTCCTTACGCACCTCCCCCTGCACCGCTAGAATCAGCGCCTCCTCCACAGTAACGCCATAAAAATAGTTAAGGTACTGGCGGTATTTGGCGCCGCCGATAAGCTCCTTGAACCTCTCCTTGCTCAGCCTAAGCGGTGGTCTGCCCTGGAAGAGGAGGGCAAGCTTTTCATCTTCCGGCACCAGGTCGTCTACCGCCTCACACAGCCGTTCCGCCAGAAGCAGCCAGTCAAGGGCTTCGCCATCAATAAGGTAGCGGTAATGGCGACCATTATAGGTCTCCTCGCTCTCCGTCCATAGCCGGATAGCCTCAAGCAGGGCGAGATACCAGTGCCTGCCGGTAATAATCGCCTGCTCCAGGTGTCTTATCGCCTCAATATTACCGCGTGTTACCTTCAGGCTCGTTGGCATTTCCCTACTTCCTTAAATAAGCGATGACCTCTTTCAGCGGTCTGGTATTTATTATATCCTTAGGCTGGCACCACCCCCGCCTGGCTACCCCCACCCCGAAGCGCATAAATCCCAGGTGCTCGGTGCAGTGGGCATCGGTGTTAATGATTAGCTTTACCCCCAGCTCCCTCGCCCGATAGGCATGGATGTCCTTGAGGTCAAGGCGGCTGGGCATGGCGTTGATTTCCAGCATGGTCTTAGTTTTAACTGCTGCCTGGAAGATAGCCTCCATATCTATTGCCGACGGCTCTCTCCCCGGCAAGAGACGGGAGGTGGGGTGCGCCACCACATCCACATTGGGGTTTTCCATCGCCCTTATAAGGCGCTTTGTCATCTGCTGCTGGCTCTGGTTCATCGCTGAGTGCACGGCGGCGGTAACAACGTCCAGCTCCTCAAGAATCTCGTCGGGTGCATCCAGGGTGCCATCGGCGCGGATGTCCACCTCCAGACCGGAGAAGATATGAATGCCCTTGATTTTCTGGTTGAGCTTTTTAATCTCAACTATTTGTCGCCTTACCCGCTTGGCATCCAGCCCGTGGGCAATGCCCCGACCCCCGGAATGGTCGGCTACCCCCAGATACTTATAGCCGAGGGCTTTAGCCGCCTTAGCCATTGCCTCAATGCTGTCTCGCCCGTCGCTCCAATCAGTATGGACATGGAAGTCTCCCTTTATATCCGATAGCTCTACCAGCTTAGGTAAGGTGCCCGCCTCCGCCCTCCCTATCTCCTCCCCACCCTCCCGTATCTCCGGGGGCATCAATTCAAGCCCCTGCCGCTTGTAGAAGGCTTCCTCGGTGGCAAACTTCTCCAGCTTACCACTAGCCAGGTCGGTGATGCCGTACTCGCTTAGTTTCAGCCCCCTTCGGTGCGCCCTCTCCCTGAGGTTAATATTGTGCTGTTTGCTTCCGGTGAAATACTGGAGCAGAGAGCCAAAGGAGTCGTGCTCCACGATTCTGAGGTCAACCTGAAGCCCGCCGGCGACGACCACGCTAGATTTAGTTGTGCCGCTGACCAGGACCTCCTTGACCATGGGCAGGCTGGTGAAGGTATGCATTACCCCGGTGGCGTCATCGGCAGTCCCCATGAGGTCAATATCGCCCACCGTCTCCAGGAAACGGCGCAGGCTTCCCGCCGGGACCAGGTTTTTTACCCCCCGCACCTTCCCCAGCCGGGACAAGACCTCGTCCACTATGGGCATCGCCTCACCGATGGGGATGCGCTGGTCTTTCCTCCTCATGGCTTGAATCTGGTGCAGGATATTCTCCGCCGTCTTGTCCCCCATGCGGTAAAGCCTCGCCACCTCCCCGCCAACAATCGCCGCCTCAAGCTCGTCTATTGTCTTTATGTCAAGTTCGCTGGAGAGGAGCATTGCCGTCCTGGGACCAACGCCGGGGACACTGAGCAGGGTGCTGATGCCTTCCGGGAACTCAGCCTTGAGCTTTTCGTAGTAGTCAAGCTTGCCCGTAGTTACCAGCTCGGTAATCTTCTTGTTGATTGCCTCCCCCACCCCGGGGATTTCCTTCAGCCTGTCCTCCCTGACCAGTTGCTCTATTTCCACGGGCAGGTGCTCAATGGAGCGCACCACCTTCTGGTAAGCCCTGATTTTAAACAGGTTCTCCCCCTTAAGCTCCAGGAGGTCAGCAATGTCCTCAAAGACCCTGGCGATTTGTTTGTTGTTCATTGGGCGATTGACCAGCCACTTATTCTGGCTGTGGCTTGTAAGGCTTTCGTTTATCTAGTAGTTGCACTTGTTTAGCCAATATCTCTGGTGGCGTGGGTGTCGGTAAAGGAATGTCCGCTTCTAAGTTATGGCTCAACTTTAGCGCGTTGTATATCGGGGCAATGATGGTAGGCAGAGTAAGCTCCTTGGATTTTCCAGCGTTTATTCTCAGTTGCTTGGTTTTCAAAATCGGTTTCACCTTCTCGTAATCCAGGTCCCTCATGGTGATGACTCTGCCAAGAAAAACCGAAACATAAGCCCCGTTAATCTGGGCCGGAACTGAGCGAGCTACTTTTTGCCTGCTTATCGTCACATACTTGCTATCTATGTCTAAGCCAATGTAGTTCCTTCCCAGTTTCTTGGCCGCGATAGCGGTAGTTCCAGTCCCGACAAAGGGATCCAGCACCGTATCTCCAACATCTGTGCTCATTAAGATCAACCTCTCTAACAAATGGACAGGTAATTGGCAAGGATGCTCGTCTCTTCTCTTTGTGTGCCTAATTCTATATATATCCGTCCAAACATCACTAACCAAGGTTCCAAACGGGTGGATCAGGTGTTTCTTGCCACCGTAATCCTTGAGCAAAGCCCCACACTCTCTGCAGCGACGATGCGGCGCTCTTACGTCATAGAATTTGAAGTCTCTCGATTTGACGTACCATAGGATGCCGTAATGATTGGGGAGAAGAGTCTTGCCCAAGGGTGCACCCATGGCATCCCAAGCTATCCAGTGTTTGAAGTGCGCTATCTCGTTTAGATAGCAGGCGTAGTAGGTAAGCCATTTAGGAATATTGTGAACAAAGATGGAACCCGTAGGTTTGGTGATCCGAACCATTTCATAGAGCCACTCATTGCACCATGACAGATAGTCACGTACCTCCTTATCATCCTCATATTGCTCATAGCTCTTCTTTAGATTGAAAGGGGGGTCTGCAAAAGTCATGTCGATGCTATTGTCGGGAATCTGTCTCATGATTCTTACGGCGTCCCCTTCGATGACCTGATTTACGAACTCTGATAGACCATTTGCCATCTTCGTTTCCTCCTGACTACAGCATAGCCTTTGCGTACGCCAGAAATCTAGCTAATTCAGTGTCCTTAAAGGTAAAGACATCATCAAAAGCAGACACCAGCCTTTCTAAATCTCTTCTTCTAACGTACCATCCGACGCCATCGACAAAGCCGACGAATGATGTATTTGAATGATGCGTTTTTATATCGCTGGCAACTCGTATCTCTGTCTTTGCCTTATCTCCCATTGCAGAAGACGTCGTTATTTCGAAAGAACATTCAATAACTATTTTAGGCTTCGCTACCGTCGGGATGACGAAATCTAACTTTCTACTAATACCCGGAAACCTCGCATTCGCAACATAGGGTATTTTGTGTTCATCTAGCAGTTGTCTCACCAAGCAAGCGGGATCATTTTCGCCTTGTGCCTTATAGGATCCTCTTTTAGCCAGTCTAACAATACTGTCGATGAGACTCTCGGGGGTGAATTCCAACTTGCTAAAATTTAGCTTCTTCAGTTCGAATAAAGGTAGATATTCTTGTAAAACTGGTATTGAGAAACCTTCGCAAAGTAGATTAACTATATTTTCTGCTACGTCCCGTCTTCTTCTAACAAGCTTGAAAAGATTAGTCTTGCTAAATTCTCGGTCTACAGGTATTTCGGAGAAGCTTTCCTTGTTAACCAGTTTGTTTAGATCTTTATCATCAACGATTCTGGCAAAAGTAATCAATCTTAGTAAGAATTCTTCAGAAATCGAGGCCAGAGCCAGGACTGCAGAAAGTCCGTCATGCTTGTTAAGCAAAACATCTACTACTATTTGCTTCTTGTCATTACTGGACTTCTTTGCCTTCAATTCACGCTGCAAAAATAACAACAGATTGGTAATAGAACTGATGTGGGCTTCCCATTTTTCCTCAAAGACCTGACTTCGAAAGAAGAACGTGTTTCGATGCAGAACAATATCAACTTTTTGTTTATTTTTTAGAGAACTAGGAGTCACCATAATTTCTTACCTCACCTTCCGCAGCAGTGCTTATACTTCTTCCCTGAGCCACAGGGGCAGGGGTCGTTTCTGCCTATCTTTTTGCCGCCGACCTTCGGCTGCTTACCCCCAGCCTGAGCCGGCGTGGGGGGCTTCTGGGGGGCTTCGCGCTTGACCAAGCCGACATGATAAATGGTTTGAGCCACACCATGCCGGATTGCCGCCAGGAGGTTCTGAAACTGGTTATGCCCCTCCGTCTTGTAGGCGACCAACGGGTCGCGCTGACCGACCGCCTGCAGACCGATACCCTGGCGCATATTCTCCATCGCCGTCAGGTGCTCCACCCACAGGCTGTCTATGGTGCGGAGCATCACCAGCCTCTCCACCACCCTCATATTGGCGGCGCCTAATTCCTTCTCCCGCTGTTCGTAAAAAGCCTCCGCCAGCTCAATGAGCTTGTCTTCAATCTCCCCCGGCTTCATCTGGGAGAGGGCGGCGGCGTTAAGGGTGGGGGGCAGGGGGAGGATGGTGGAAACCTCGCCGACCAGCCCGTCCATGTCCCAGCCATCGCCATACCCGCCAGCGGTGCAAGCGGCGACTATGCCCTTCAGCTCCTCCCTGACCATTGAGAGGATATTTGCCTTGAGGTCAGCGCCCTCTAATAGCTTTCTCCGCTCGCCGTAGATAAGCTCGCGGTGCTTATTAACGACATCGTCATACTCCACCAGGTGCTTGCGGATATCAAAGTAGTAGCCCTCCACCTTGACCTGGGAATTTTCAATAGCGCGGTTGACCAGCTTATTCTCAATGGGGGTCTCCTCGTCCATCCCCGCCCACTCCATAATGCCCTTGACGCGGTCGCCACCGAAGCGGCGGACAACGTCATCCTCCAGGGAGACATAAAAACGAGAGCTTCCCGGGTCACCCTGGCGTCCAGCCCTGCCCCTTAGCTGGTTATCAATTCGCCTCGCCTCCTGGCGCTCGGTGCCAACAACATGAAGCCCGCCAAGGGCTACCACCTTATTGTGCTTTTCCCGCCACTCGGATTCATCCTGCCCTTCCGGATTTCCCCCGAGTATAATATCAACGCCCCGCCCCGCCATGCTGGTGGCGACGGTTACTGCCCCCGGCTGCCCTGCCTGGGCAACGATATAAGCCTCCCTCTCGTGCTGCTTGGCATTAAGCACCTCGTGGGGGATGCCCCTCTTGGTCAGCTTGTCGCTGAGTTTCTCTGAGGCTTCAATAGACACCGTGCCAATAAGCACCGGCCGCCCCTCTTTATGAAGCTGCTCCACCTCACGCACCACCGCCTTGAACTTAGCCTCTTCATCCTTATAAATCTGGTCGGGGAAGTCCTCCCGAACCATCGGCTCATGGGTGGGAATCACCACCACCTCAAGCTTATATATCTTGTGGAATTCCTCAGCCTCGGTGACGGCGGTGCCGGTCATCCCCGCCAATTTTTTATACATGCGGAAGTAGTTCTGGATGGTAATGGTAGCAAAGGTCCTGGATTCCTGCTGGACCTTGACCCGCTCCTTGGCTTCTATCGCCTGGTGCAAGCCTTCGGAGTAGCGCCGGCCAAACATCAGCCTGCCGGTGAACTCATCAACGATGATAACCTCCCCGTCCTTGACCACATACTCTTTGTCCCTCTTGTAAAATTCCCTGGCACTGAGGGCGTTTCTCAGGTGGTGGAGAAGCACGGCGCTAGCCTCGTTATCATAGAGGCTGCCCGATTTCAGTATCCCCGCCCGCTTCAATATCCTCTCCACATTGGCGTAGCCGGTCTCAGTTATCTCCTTTATGCGGCGTTCCTTTTCATCAATGGTATAGTCCACGTCCTTCTTCAGGGTGGGGACAAGGCGGGCGAATGTTTGATACCTCTCCCCCGCTTCCACATCGGGGGCGCTGATAATAAGCGGGGTCCTGGCTTCATCAATAAGCAGATAGTCTACCTCATCAACGATGGCGTAATTCAAGGGGCGCTGGACACACTGGGACAGGTCCACGACCATGTTGTCCCGCAGATAGTCAAAGCCGAACTCGCTTGAGGTGCCGTAGGTGATATCCGCCTGATAAGCCTCCTTGCGTGAGATGGGACGGAAGTGGCACCAGCGGTCGTTCTCTTTGCCTGAATCGTAGGCAGGGTCATAGAGGCGGGCGGGGGAATGCTCATCCGGGGTCTGGGGGTAGATGCTGGCAACGCTTACCCCCAGGGCGTGGTAGATGGGCCCCATCCAGTAGGGGTCGCGCCTCGCCAGATAGTCATTAACCGTCGCCAGGTGGCAACCCTGAGCAGCAAGGGAATTAAGATAGAGAGGGAGGGTAGCCACCAGGGTCTTGCCCTCGCCGGTCTTCATCTCGGCGATTTTACCCTGATGAAGGACAATACCCCCCATCAGTTGCTCGTCAAAGTGGCGCTGACCGATAGTCCGCCGGGCAGCCTCACGGACGGCGGCAAAAGCCTCGGGCAGAAGCTCATCGAGGGAACTGCCCTCTTTGAGTCTAGCCTTGAATTCATCGCTCCTGGCACGAAGCTCGTCAGAAGAAAGCTTCTCAAATTCAGCCTCAAGTGAATTTATGCGGTCTACTATCGGCTGTAGCTGCCTAAGCTCTTTCTCGTTGGAGTCAACAAGTCCACCCAGCCACTTAAACATAGCTCACCCTTGCTCAAACAGAGCGCCAATAGACAACCCGGTATGGATGCGGTGGATAGCTTCACCCAGTAGGGGGGCAATGGGCAAGACAGTAATCTTATCCAGTTTCTTCTTTCCGGTGACAGGAACGGTATCGGTAACCACCACCTCCTTCACCGGGCAGGAGGCTATCCTCTTAATAGCCTCTCCGGAGAATATGGGGTGGCTGCAGCAGGCATAAACCTCTTTTACCCCCCGCTCCTCCAGCGCGGAGACAACATTTACCAGAGAGCTGGCGGTATCTATCTCGTCGTCCACGGTAAGCGCCACCCCACCCTCCACCTCACCAATGATGTTAAGGGTCTCCGTCCGGTCAAGATTGCCCACCCGCCTCTTTTCCACAATCGCCAGCGGGGCGTTAAGCTTGGCGGCCATATCCCGCGCCCGCTTGGAGATACCGATGTCGGTGGCAACCACCACCAGGTCATCAAAGCCTTTGTCCTTAAAGTACTTGCTTAGCAGGTAAAGGGCGGTCAGCTCATCAACCGGGATATTAAAGAAGCCCTGTATCTGGGCGGCATGCAAATCAACGGTGAGCAGCCGGTTGGCGCCAGCCACCGTGAGCAGGTCGGCAACCAACCGGGCGGTTATCGGCACCCGGGGTTGGTCTTTCTTATCGGTGCGACCATAGCCGTAATAAGGAATGACGGCCGTAATCCGCCCCGCCGAGGCACGCTTTAAGGCATCAAGCATAATAAGCAGCTCAACCAGATTTTTATTAACCGGCGAGCACAGGGGCTGAATAACGAAGACATCCCTCTGGCGGACATTATCCAGGATGCGGACAAAGATGTTCTCATTACTGAACTCAAAGACCTCGCACTTGCCCAAAGGCGTTTTCAGATATTTCGCCACCTCCTGGGCAAGAGCCGGGTGGGCGTTACCGGTAAATACCTTCAGCTCGTCCATTAATCGTTGCCTCCCTTATAATCTCAGTCATCAATGCCGGGCACGGGAAAGCGAGAGCATATCTCGCTGACTTCCTCTTTTACCTGCTTCTGAATTTTAGTGTCGCCAATATTGGTGATTACCTTCGCAATCAGCGAGGCGGTGCGCTTCAGCTCTTTAACGCCGAAGCCCCGCGTGGTCACTGCCGGCGTGCCCAGCCTGATGCCGCTGGTTACCCTTGGCGGCTGGGGGTCAAAGGGGACGGCGTTGCGATTAACCACAATGCCCACTGCCCCCAAACACTCCTCGGCTTCCTTGCCACTGACACCGGTCTTACTCAGGTCAACCAGAACGAGGTGGTTATCGGTCCCACCTGAGATTAAGCGCAGACCCAGTCGCTGGAGCTCACTGGCTAAAGCCTGGGCGTTATCAAGGGTTGAGCGCTGATAGTCAGTGAAGCTGGGCTGCATTGCCTCATGAAAACATACCGCCTTAGCGGCGATGGCGTGCATCAGTGGTCCCCCCTGCATCCGGGGGAAGACGGCGTCATCTACCGAAGCTGCCAGCTCCTTCCGGCAAAGGATGAAGCCGCTTCGCGGACCGCGCAGCGTCTTATGCGTGGTCGCTGTTACTACCTCGGCGTAGGGAATGGGGGTAGGGTGAAGACCTACCGCCACCGGACCGGCGATGTGGGCGATGTCAGCCATAAGTCTGGCCCCTACCAGGTCAGCGATACGCCGGAAACGCTCAAAATCAATAACCCTGGGGTAAGCGCTGGCTCCAGCCACAATAAGCTTTGGCTTGTGCTTTATCGCCAGCCTCTCTACCTCCAGATAGTCAATCCTTTCCGTCTCCCGGTTAATCCCGTAAAGGATAAAATTATAGGACCTGCCGGAGAAGCTTACCTTATCACCGTGAGTGAGGTGGCCACCGTGAGCCAGGCTCATGCCCATGACGGTGTCGCCATACTCCAGCAGGGCAAAGTAGGCTGCCATATTAGCCTGCGCCCCGCTGTGGGGCTGAACGTTGGCGTGCTCGGCATGGAAAAGCTCCTTTGCCCGCCGGATAGCCAGCTCTTCCACTATGTCCATATTCTCGCAGCCGCCGTAGTAGCGACGGCCGGGGTAACCCTCGGCATACTTGTTAACCAGAAACGAGCTCTCCGCCTCAAGCACCGCCCGGCTGGCGTAGTTCTCCGAGGCGATGAGGTTTATTGTCTCTTTCTGCCGCTTTGCCTCCAGGGAGAGGGCACGGCTAATCTCCGGGTCAACCTTGCGCAGGAAGTCCATCTTTCTCCTTTCGCTCAAGTCTACAACTGTGCTCTTTTAGTGTCAACAAGGGTGAGAGATTATTTATTAACCTCACCCCCTTTATCCCCCTCTCCTTCAAAGGAGAGGGGGAAAGTATTTTTAGAAGAGGGGCTAGCGCCCCTCTTAAACACCCCATTGAGTTAGGCCCATCATCAAAGGGAAAGAGATTTTAGAGAGGGGGCTTCGCCCCCTCTCTTACTTTCACTCCCCCTTCCCTTACTAAGGGAAGGAGGTCAGGGGGATAGGTTGCTAAGTAACCTATTAAAGTGCTATCATAATCAAAAGGCAAGCTATTATGTCAGCTCTGAGCGAGCTTTACCAAGAGATTGCGCTTTGCCAGCAGTGCGAGATAGCCAAATATCGAAATAAGGTGGTGCCTGGAGAGGGGGCGGAGGACGCCAGGATAATGTTTATCGGTGAGGCACCAGGATGGCACGAGGACCAGCTGGGACGCCCCTTCGTCGGACCGGCGGGGAAATTCCTGGAGGAATTACTGGCTTCCATCGGCTTGACGCGGGAACAGGTCTATATCGCCAATGTGATTAAGTGCCGCCCCACATCAAACCGCGACCCCCTGCCCACAGAAATCCAGAATTGCCGCCAGTGGCTGGAGCGCCAGATTGAGCTCATTCACCCCAAGATGATTGTAACCCTGGGGCGTTACTCCATGGCAATGTTCTTCCCCGACAAGAGCATAAGCAAGATTCACGGTACCGCTCAGAAGCACGGTGATACTATCTATTACGCCATGTACCACCCGGCAGCGGCGCTTCACCAGGCGAGCCTGCGCCGTGATATAGAAGAGGATATGCTTAAAATCCCGTCACTGCTTGCCGAGGCAGAAACTATTAAAGAAGAGGAGAAACAACCACAACAGTTAACTATGTTCTAGGTGAAAAATTATGATTAAATCAAAACTAAAAATAATCCCCCTCGGGGGACTGAGTGAAATTGGCAAGAATATGATGGCGATGGAGTATGAAAACGACATCATCATCATTGATGCCGGGCTGATGTTCCCCGGGGAGGAGATGCTGGGTATTGACCTGGTCATCCCTGACATCAGCTATTTGCTGGAGAAGCGGGATAAGATAAGGGGCATAGTCATCACCCATGGCCATGAGGACCATATTGGTGCTTTGCCCTACCTCCTGCCCCAGCTTAACGTGCCGGTCTATTCCACAAGGCTTACCAACGGGCTTATCTCGGTAAAGCTTAAGGAAAGAAAGGCATTCTCCGGGGCTAAGCTAACGGTTGTACCTTTTAACGGTCAGGTCACGCTGGGAAGATTCAGGGTTGAGTTCTTCCCGGTTTGCCACAGCATACCCGACGCCGCCGGTCTAATCATACACACCCCAATGGGCATTATTATTCATAGCGGCGATTTCAAGCTTGATTATACCCCGGTTGATGGCAAACCGACCAACCTCTCCCGCCTGGCACAGCTCGGGGCACAGGGAGTACTGCTCCTGCTTTCTGATTCTACCTACGCTGAGCTCCCCGGCTATACCCCCTCAGAGAGGGTGGTCGGCGAGACGCTGGACCGGGTCATGGCGGAGGCACCGGGGAGGGTAATTGTGACCACCTTCTCCTCGCTGGTGTCCCGCATCCAGCAGGTTATCGATTCGGCAGCCAAACACCAGCGCCGCGTCTTTATTATCGGGCGTAGTATGACCGATATAGTGCACATGACCCTTGAGCTTGGCTATCTAAAGGCTCCCGATGGCATACTGGCCCGGATTGATGAACTTAAAGGCATGCCGCATAATCGGGTGGTCCTTATCACCACCGGAAGCCAGGGGGAACCAACCTCAGCCCTGGTCAGAATCGCCAACCGTGACCACCGCGAGGTCCACATCCTCCGCGGCGATACCGTAGTCCTCTCGGCAACCCCGGTCCCGGGCAACGAAGCGCTAATCAATCGGACGGTGGATAATCTTTTCAGGCAGGGGGCGCAGGTTCTCTACGACAAGGTAGCGCCGGTTCATGTCCACGGGCACGGTAGCCAGGAGGAGCTAAAATTACTGCTAAATCTGGTCAAGCCAAGGTTCTTTATGCCTATCCACGGCGAGTACCGCCACCTGAGCCTGCACGCCAAGTTAGCCCAGTCCCTGGGTCTGCCGGAGAAGAATATCTTCCTGCTGGAAGACGGCGATATCCTTGAGCTCAGCCCGGAGGGGGGAAAGAAAACAGGCAAGGTCAGCTCGGGCAATGTCTATGTTGACGGCCTGAGCGTAGGCGATATTGGCAGCGTTGTCCTTCGTGACCGCAGGATGCTCTCCCGGGACGGCATAGTGATGGTGATTATCACCGTTAACCGCCAAACCGGCAAACTGGTGGGGCGCCCCGATATCGTATCGCGGGGTTTTGTTGAGCCGGGGGAGACCAAGGACATGATAGAGAAGAGCCGTGACCTGGTGGCTCGTGCCTTAGACCATAGCGGCGTCCGCCCCGCCGACTGGGGCTTTATCTACAGCAAGGTCAGGGACATATTGAATAAGTTCTACTATGACCAGACCAAGCGCCGCCCCATGATTCTTCCGGTTATGGTTAAGGTGTAGGTGGTTATATGGCGAAGAGAAAAGCCAATACTAAGCCCAAGCCTAAGGGAAAATCAGGGTGGCGCGAGTTTTGCCACTTCGTAGCGCTGCCCCCGGTGCGCCGCCTTATACTCATTATCATCATCATCGCCCTGCTCTACTGGCAGTGGCCGAATATTACCCTACTGGCAAATGAGACCTTCGCCCGCTTTGGCTGGGGGTTTGTCTTTCTCATCGCTACCTTTGTCACCCTGGTGATAGTAATTTGGCGGCGCAAGCTCCTAGCCTCTATCTACCACTGGAACCAGTGGCTTGGCGGTATTGCCTTTACCCTGGCAGCCTGGGGGATACTAGCTTACTGGGGGCTGGGGGGTAAGTTTGGCGAGGCTATTACCGGCGCTAACGTTTTTCTTGGTGTCCTTCGCCTTCTCGGGCTGACGGTCAGCGGCTTTATTTTGGTTGCCCCTGGACTTTCCCTGCGTCTGCTGGTTAAATTCTTTGCCTGGACAAGGGAGCAACTTAGAAAGCGTCCCCCCCAAGCGGTTACCTATATTGAACCTTCCGCAGAAGAGCCGATACCACCTCAAGTAACTATACCCCAGCAACCGCCGACCAAGGAGGCTGAGGCTTCGCCGGCGCTTACCCCGGCCTCGGCTCTGCAGGAACTCAAGCAGGTAGCTCAGGAGGTGTGGAAGAAATACGGCGAATCGCCGTCGCTGGTTACCGTTGACGGCTGGCGCTTACCACCGATTGATATCCTGGATACCACCCCCGAGGTTGAGTTCGGTCAGGCGGATAACATGCAGAGAGCCAAGCTGATTGAAGAGGCTCTAGCCAGCTACGGCGTTGAGGCTAAAGTAGTGCAGATAAATGCCGGGCCAGCGGTCACCCAGTTTGGTGTTGAGCCGGGCTGGGACCGGAAGCGGCGGGAGATAAAGGAAAGGGACAGGGATGGCAATATCAAGATAAGGGTGGAGGAGATATCCAAGACCAGGGTCAAGGTGGAGAAAATCACCTCTCTCGCCAACGACCTGGCGCTGGCGCTGGCGGCACCCAGCATCAGGATTGAAGCCCCCGTCCCGGGTAAATCAATGGTGGGGATTGAGGTGCCCAATACCGTTTTGGGTCTGGTCAGCCTGCGCGGGGTAATAGAAACCAGCGTCTTCCAGAAACTAAAGTCAAAGTCCAAGCTGGCTCTGGCACTGGGCAAGGGTGCCGGTGGCGAGGCGACGGCGGCTGACCTGGGGCGAATGCCCCACCTCCTTATCGCCGGGGCAACGGGGAGCGGCAAGACCGTCTGCTTAAACTCCACCATCTCCTGCCTCATGGTACATAACACGCCCAACGATGTTAAGTTTATTATGATTGACCCGAAGCGGGTGGAGCTGACGGTGTTCAACGGCATACCTCACCTGGCGACCCCGGTTATAGTTGATACCCAGAAAGCCATCGGCATACTGCGCTGGCTCAACCAGGAAATGGACAAGCGCTATCAGACGCTGGCTACCGCCGGCGCCCGCAACATCGAGGGCTACAACAAGAACCGGGAGGGGGATGAAAAGCTCCCCTACCTAGTGCTTATTATTGACGAGCTTGCCGATTTAATGATGGCCGGCTTTGATGAAGTGGAGCATACCCTCTGCCGCTTAGCTCAGCTTGCCCGGGCTACCGGCATTCACCTTATCGTGGCTACCCAGCGACCATCGGTAGACGTGGTCACCGGGCTAATCAAGGCTAACTTCCCCACCCGCATCAGCTTCGCCGTAACCTCCCAGGTTGACTCGCGCACCATCCTTGACATGGGAGGCGCCGAAAAGCTGCTGGGGCGGGGGGATATGCTCTTTATGCCCACTGAGGCGGCAAAGCCCAAGCGCCTGCAGGGTTGCTATGTCTCCGATGCCGAAAGGGAGAGGCTGGTCTACTTCTGGAGCAGCCAGCGCCGGGAAGAAGCAGCGATGCCCGGGGTTGAAGAGCTTGTCCCGCCCCTGACCGCTGGCAGGGCGGACTACCCCACAGACCCCCTTCTGGACGCCGCCCGGCAGCTAGCAAAGGAGCACCGCTATATCTCCACCTCTTTCCTGCAGCGAAAATTGCACATCGGCTACCCCAGGGCGGCTCGCCTCATGGAGCAGCTTGAGGAGGAAGGGTATCAAAGGAGGGAGGGGAAGGTTTAGGGGGCTTACTTCCCCTTCAACCTCTTCATCACCGCATCCATATAAATCTTTGCCAGGTTCTTGCCGTGCTTGGACATGCGCTCCCGCTTCTTCTTGAGCTTCCTCTCCCGGCGCTCCTGCCTTGTTTTTATCGGCTCGCTACTCATGTCCGCTCTCAAGCGTTACCAAATCCTCAGCCAGATTCTTCCGCAGCTCAATAATTCGGTCCCGGAGCAGGGCTGCCTTCTCAAACTCCAGGTTCCTGGCGGCGGTCTTCATCTGCACCTTTAGCTCATTAACCAGGCGGGCGACATCCTCCCGGCTAGCCGGACGGGCGGCAACATAGGGGGCGCGGCTCTCGGCGACAACCTTCACCCTTTCGGTGATGTCCCTGATTGCCTTTCTTATCCCCTGCGGGCTAATGCCGTGCTCTTTATTATAGGCTTCCTGGACTTGGCGGCGGCGCTTTGTCTCCTCAATAGCCCTCGCCATGGAACCGGTAATGGTATCGGCATACATGATGGCATGCCCGTCTATATGTCGGGCGGCACGCCCCATGGTCTGGATTAACGCCCCCTCCGACCTCAAATAGCCTTCCTTATCGGCATCAAGAATCGCCACCAGGCTTACCTCAGGCAGGTCAAGCCCCTCCCGGAGCAAATTTATGCCGACAACAACATCGTAAACCCCGAGGCGAAGGTCTCTTAGTATCTCCACCCTCCCCAGGGTCTCAATCTCGGAGTGGAGATAATGGGTCTTTACCCCCATCTCCAGCAGGTAATCAGCCAGCTCCTCAGCCATCCTCTTGGTCAGGGTGGTCACCAGGCAGCGCTCACCCTTATCCACCCGGCGCTTAATCTGATAGAGGAGGTCATCAATCTGCCCCTTGGTCGGCTTGACCTCAACCGTGGGCTCAAGCAGGCCGGTGGGGCGGACCAGTTGTTCCACAACCCGCTGGCTATGCCCGTACTCATACTCCGCCGGCGTGGCTGAGGTATAGATAACCTGGTTAATGCGCTGCTGGAACTCGTTGAAATTAAGCGGGCGGTTGTCCAGTGCCGAGGGCAGGCGAAAGCCGTAGTCCACCAGCGTCTGCTTGCGGGAGATATCGCCGTGATACATGCCGCGAATCTGGGGCAGGGTCATGTGCGACTCGTCAATAAACAGCAGAAAGTCGTCTGGGAAATAATCAAGCAATGTCCACGGCGGGCTGCCCGGGGCGCGCCCTGAGAGGTGGCGGGAGTAATTCTCCACCCCGGCGCAGTACCCCGCCTCAGTGAGCATCTCAATATCGTAGTTGGTCCTGGCTTCAAGCCGCGCCGCCTCAAGCAGCTTCCCCTGCTTTTTCAGCTCGCTTAGCCTTTCTGCCAGCTCCTGCTTTATGCTTTCAATAGCCGCCATCAGCTTTTCATAGGAGGTAACAAAGTGCTTTGCCGGGTAGATATCCACCGCTTCCAGCTCGTTAAGCAGCTCGCCGGTGAGGGGGTCTATCTGGATAATGCGCTCAATCTCATCGCCGAGGAACTCAACCCTCAGCGCTAATTCTTCGTAGGCGGGCTGAATCTCCAGGGTATCGCCGCGAATACGGAACTTGCCCCGGCTGAAGTCAATGTCGTTGCGCTCGTACTGCATATCAACCAGCTGGCGGAGGAGCTTTTCCCGGCGGTAGCTCTCCCCCCGCTTGAGGCTGCAGACAAAGCTACGGTATTCCTCGGGTTCGCCCAAGCCATAGATGCACGACACCGAGGCAACAATAACCACGTCCCGCCGCTCAAAGAGGGCTCTGGTGGCGGAGTGGCGCAGCTTGTCAATCTCCTCGTTTATGTCGGCTTCCTTCTCAATGTAGGTATCGGTACGGGGGACATAGGCTTCCGGCTGGTAGTAATCGTAGTAGCTGACGAAGTACTCCACGGCGCTATCAGGGAAGAACTCTTTGAACTCGGTGTAGAGCTGGGCGGCTAAGGTCTTGTTGTGACAAATAACCAGCGTCGGCCGGCTTACCCTGGCGATGACATTAGCCATGGTGAATGTCTTGCCGCTCCCCGTAACCCCGAGCAGTGTCTGGTGCTTAAAGCCCTTTTTTAGCCCCGCCACCAGCTCATCCACCGCCTGGGGCTGGTCGCCAGTCATCCTGAAATCGGAGACAATTTCAAACCTGGGCATACTAATAGTATAGCTTTTAGGGGGCTTTTTATCTACCTCACCCCCTCATTAGAAACTCAAAGCACGAAATCCGAAATACTAAACAACGCAATTCGTGCTTCTTTAGAGTTTAGATATTAGGATTTAGAAATTTCTGCCGGAGGGGGAGGGAAATAAAAAAGAGAGCGCGAGGCTCTCTTGGACTCCCTACATGAACCAATGGAGAAGATTTTAGACGTTACTTCTTTTCTTTTATAAAAAGAGGGGGCTGAAGAGATTTACGGGTAGGGGGTTTACTGATGCCAAGCGCCTTTCGGTCTTTGAACGTTAGTCGCACTTGATGGAGATTCAACTCTTCTTCAAGATCTTTTCTTTCTCTCTCGGCGTTGGCTAATCGCTCTAAGGCACGACTCGTGTATTCTTCGCTTATCTCTATTCCCAAGAACTCGTGACCTAGAAGTTTAGCTGCTACGAGGGTAGTTCCAGAGCCGGCGTAAGGATCAATGACTCTTCCTCTCTGACCACCAAGAATTGAGTAAATACATCGGGTTGGCAGAGCTAGGGGAAAAGGATCAGGTGCCCACTTGACTTTATCTTCTGGCCTTATCTCCCAGACGGATGTAAGTTTGGCATGCTCCGACTCTAGCTCAGCTCCTATAGGTGTATCCCTCTCCCCATCACGCGGTTTGTAGAGCCAGTAGATGCGCTCATCAACCTGCCAAAATCTCCATCCCCGAATATTTCCCGCGATCTTTCTGTACCAAATTATCTCCTGACGGATGCCCCATTTCGTTTTAGAGACCCATTGATAGGGATGGATGAGCCGTCCCCTATCCCACCGAAGTTTATGATTGTAGAAAAAAGAACCCCCAGGCTTGATGACACGGTAGAGCTCATTTAGAACTTCTACTTGCTCTGCCTGATATTGGCTCTCGTTCTTTCTGTCACTTGCTTTGTCATAACGGACATTGTCTACAAGCCATCCTTTATGGCGCTCCCCTTTGTTGTAGGGAGGAGAAGTAACTCCAACGTCGAAGAAGTTGTCTTGCAGAGAACGAAGTACCTCTAAAGCATCCCCAATCACAATCGTGTTCAAGTTCATGTAAACTTTCCTCACACCCCACCAAGAAACTGGTAAAGGTCTTTAGTAAGGTAATTTCGGTAACCCATCAAATGGGGACTTACGAAAACAACGTGAAGGTTTGAGCAATCCTTATAATGCGTGAAGCTAAAGGCTGACCCACGGACATACTCACCTGGCTGGCGAGTCCAATTTGGGAACCGTTTTTTGACTTGTTCTCTAATCCTTTGCGAAATACAGCGGTAGGGAAGCTCCAGCACATAGACTAAGTGCCCATCCACGAATCCAGATGCTAGAATGTGGAAAGTCTTTTCTCTTTTCTCATATTCATCTACTCGTTCAGGAGTAAGATCAGAGAAGTTCCCGCCACCATTTAGGTGTTCCCCACTATCTGACCTAATATTGACTGGCTTAACATCACACTCTATTTTTGTTTGGCGATTAAAGCCATTTAACCCTAGCTTTTTCTTTCTCGGCTCGTAGCCTGCTAACACAAGGGTAATACGCTCCCTGAGGGCAGACGAGTTTACATCATTGGCATAATTATCCACTAACTCAGCTAATGCTTCCCGAACCTCATTTGGAGTTAATTGCTGAAGCATGTTTGAAAAAGAGTCGGGTTCAAGAAAATAAGCCCGTAGAACTTTCTGTAATACAGAGTACATCGTGGTGTCTCCTTCTGAATTAATCTTCCTCATCTACTTCCCCTCACATCTCCATCAAATCAAACCCGCTCGCTTTATCGGGGAGGCGGGAGACTTTAGCGCCTAAAATCTCGTAGATGATGGCTTCCCCCACCAGCCAGGTCTTGACGCCGGGGCGGAGGCAACCGGTAAGGGTCTGCCCGGAGCGTCCCAGGGCGGCGTGGATATGGAGGACGGGCTTGCCGTCCTTATCGGGGGCGATGATGCCCGCGCCGACAACTTCATGGGCGCCGTCAACGGGGAGGAGCATGGGTTCGGGGGGCATTTTGGCGGAATCACGGGGGCCGACGACAACCTCTCCACTCCCGATTCCCCCCACCAGAATAACATGCCCTACCGATATTCCCTTCTCCGCGGCGAAGCGCTCAACGCAGTCGGGCACGACATCGCCGTCCTCAAGCCGCACCACAAACACCCGCTTTATACGTCCTTCACTTGCCTTCATCAGTTCCCAAAAAATTAACTAACCTTCGTCAGCTTCTCGAAACGGACATCATCCCGGATATGATTGAGGTCTTCATCCATTTCCGCCATCTGACGATACTTCTCGTCTTTTTTAATAGCTTTCTCCAGATAGGTAAGCGCATCATCGGTTTTCCCCCACAGCGAGAGAAGACAGGCTACATTGTACAATGTGCTTGGTTGGTCAAATCTTAGCTCCAGAGACCGATTGTAGTCGGCGAGTGCTTCCCCATACCTCCTTAGCTTGGTATAGGTATTGCCACGATTGTAGAGGGTGGTTGGGTCATGGGGTCTTAGCTCCAGAGACCGATTGTAGTCGGCGAGCGCTTCGTTATACTTCCCGAGCTTATAATAGGTAGTGCCCCGATTGCACATGGCATCAGCGTCATCAGGTTTCAGCTCCAGAGACAAATTGTAGTCGGCGAGCGCTTCCCCATACATACCTAGCTCACCATAGGTAGTGCCCCGATTGCACATGGCATCAGCGTCATCAGGTTTCAGCTCCAGAGACAAATTGTAAGCCGCCAGAGCTTCTTTATATTTCCCCTGATTATAATAAAGGTTACCCCGCAGGAAGGCAGTTTTAGCATCGATGGTGAAACCCAGCTTTACCATACCATCCAGTCTCTCTTCCAGCTTGTCTATTCTCTGGCTGAGCTCAGGGGGAACTTCAATCTTCTCGTCCCTAAGTGCCACCGTGTCTAGTTTGGCCGCCTCAATGCTTTCCTTGAACTCTCTGACTATGTCATCTGCCATCTTCCTTGTCTCATCAGCAAACTGGGGTTGCATCTTCTCTAAATCTTGAATAAGGCTGGGGGGTGATACTGACGGTGGTAATTTCGGCACCGCTTTCCTCAACTGCTCTATTATGTCTAGGTATTCTTCAAAAGTTACGATTTCGGTGGCAACGACATCTGACGGTAATCTTAGTTGCGGTTCATGTCCCTTTTTCAACAATAATATTGTTGGCTTGCCCAGCGCCAACATCATACCTAGCTCAAGCGCAACATTGGCATTATTCTGCGTTATATCAGCTATGCCGTAGGCACAGGTTTGAATCATCTCGCAGATTTTGCAGGTGAAGGCATTTATCCCTTTCTCGTCTAAGGCGCTCCTTGTCTTGTACTGATTTCCAATAGCCTCGTTTATAGCCTTTATGCGGCGTTGCCTATCGTATGTCGGCTCCTCAGCCTCAGCCAGGAAAATGGTCTTCTCTTCTATCGTTATATGCTTGCTACAGGGAATACCAATTAGGGGGCATCTCGTTATTAGTCCCATAGTCCACCTTCCAGTCTTTACTTTCCTCCAAAATACTGGAGTGCCAGCTTAACCTTTTCCTCAAGGCTTAATTTCTGGTCCTGGGGAAGGGCGGCGATGGCGCGGGTGGCTTCTCTAACTGAGTAGCCAAGAGAGGTCAGGGCAGCTAAGACATCGGTGTTTTCCTCGGCTAGCTCGGCGGGGGTTAGCCCACCAACCGCCAGCTTCCCTTTAAGCTCAAGGATGAGCCGACTCGCCATCTTCTTGCCCACCCCCGGCACCTCGGATAAAAGTTCAGTGCTGCCGCTGGCAATAGCCATGGTCAGCTTTTCCACACTCATCGCTGACAGCATCGCCAGGGACAACTTCGGCCCCACCCCGTTTACGGTAGTTAGCGTCTGAAACAGCGCCCGCTCCCCAGCGGTGGCAAAGCCATAGAGGGTGACGCTATCCTCCCTGAGGTAGAGGTGGGTATGCAGCTCCACCTCCTCACCGACAGCCCCCAGCGTGCTCAGGGTAGAGGTAGGCATATACACCTGAAAGCTTACGCCGCCAACATTAACGATTGCCCAGCTATTACCTATCGCCTGTAGTTCGCCCCGAAGACCGGCTATCATTTCCCCTCAGCTTAGTCAGCAGGTTATCTAAATGTATCTCCCTCAGGTGACAGAGGGCTACCGCCAGGGCATCAGCGGCATCGTTTGGCTGGGGAACATGGGGTAAACCGAGCTGGAGCTTGACCATCTCCTGGACCTGCTCCTTGGAGCTACCGCCGTAGTTGGCTACCCTCTGCTTTACCTGGGCTGGGGTGTATTCATAGGTTGGAATTCCCTTACTGGCTGCCGCCAGAAGGGCTATTGCCTGAGCCATGCCTACCGCCAGCGCCGATTTTACATTCTTGGACATAAACGGCTGCTCGATGGCGATGGCATCAGGCTGATATTGTGAAATAATTTCTAAAAGCCTCTGGTGGAGATAATTTAAGCGCTCCCCCATAGTAGAGGACTGAGGAGCGTTCAGGGCACTGTAATCAACCATGGTCGCCTCGTCGCCATTAGCCTCAATAACACCATAGCCCATGGTTATTGTGCCGGGGTCAATACCTAAGATTCTCATCGGGTCGGGCTCAACGACTGGTATTTCTCAAGAATAGAGTCGGGAAAATCAGCGTTGCTGGAGACGTACTGCACCTCATCCAGCTCCTCCAGCTTATCCAGCAGCCTCAGTGTTTGCAGGGCTGCCTTTTCTTCAAGCTGGACGACGGTCTTGGGCACCCTGGATAGCTCAGCCGAGGCAACGGGTATATCCTTCTGCTTCAGCGCTTCCCTGACCTTCTCTAGCTCCTCCGGCCTGGTATAAATCTCTATATAGTTATTCTCAATCTTGACATCCTCGGCACCGGCATCAATAGCCTCCAGGGCAAGCGCTTCGCCGTCCCGCTCCCTGGCATCCACCGCAATCACCCCGCGATTGTCAAAGAGCCAGGCGACACAGCCACTCTCCCCCAGGCTGCCGCCGTTGCGGGTGAAGATATTCCTTACATCCTGCAGGGTTCGATTGCGATTATCACTCAGGGCCAATACCAGAATCGCCGCCCCGCTTGGTCCGTAACCCTCAAGCACCATCTCCACCAGGCTGGCTCCCTCCGCCTGCCCGCTGCCCCGCTTAATTGCCCTGTCTATATTGTCCAGCGGCATATTGCTATCGCGGGCCTTCTGCACCGTCAGCCTCAGCCTGAAGTTTGCCTCGGGGTTACTTCCCCCCTCCCGCACAGCAACGATAATCTCGCGGGCGAGCTTGGTAAAAACCTGCCCCCGCCTGGCATCAGCCACCCCTTTTTGGCGCTTTATCTGCGACCACTTAGAATGCCCCGACATATCTTACCCTCTTCTAAATTCTAGCACCTTACTCGTCTGGGGTAAAGGGTTTTGTCTCGCCACTAACTAAGGCAACGGCGTATTCCCTGGAATGAGAAAGGCTGACAGCAAACCCATCCAAGCCCAAGCCCAGGTCCCGCGCTTGATTTTGCGTCCTGCCGTAGAGATTGACCACCGGCTTGCCGCCGGGGTCGGATAATACCTCAATCTCCTTAAGGCTGATGCCGGTTGATTTTCCCAGGGCTTTCATTACTGCTTCCTTGGCGGCAAAACGCGCCGCCAGCGATGACTGCTTCTTCCGGTAAAGCTTCAGCTCCGGCTCAGTATAGACCCGACGCAAGAAGCCCTCCCCCCAGCGGGCGATAGCCTTTTCAATGCGGAAGATTTCAATTATATCTATGCCAATGCAATGCATTCGTCGGGATTATAGTCTATTTCCGGGGTGCATTCAAGCTTGGAAATTTATTATTACGATGGTAGAATGAGAAGCAGAAAGTCACAATGAAGTATAAGTTACTGGTGGTAGATATAGATGGCACAATTATCGGCAAGGGCGGGAGCATTTCCGCCGAGGACAGGGAGGCACTGCTTAAAGTCCGCCAGCAGGGAATAGGGGTCTCGCTATCCACCGGGCGGGCGGCTCAGAGCTGTCGGCCGATTATTGAGCGGCTGGCGCTGGATGGCTACCACATCTTCTGTGACGGCGCTCTGGTCTCCAACTTTGATGAGGAGATCTACGCCAGGCCAATTGACAGCGGGGTGGTAAGGGAGGCGATTGAATTTGCCCGCCAGAATGACATCTACCTTGAGCTTTACTCGGCGAGCCGTTTTTTTGTTGAGCGGGAGAACTGGGCAACCGAAATCCACCGCCAGTTCTTTAACCTTGAGCCGACGGTGGTTGATTTCAGCGGGCTATGGGAGCGGGAGAGGATTATCAAGGGGGGTCTGGTAACTGCCTCGCCTGAGGAGGTTGCCAAGGCCGAAAGTTTTCGTCTCCGCTTTGAGCGCAGCCTTCACTTTTCCCTGGCGAAGTCGCCGGCTTATCCCGGGGTTGGCTTCTTCAATGTGCTTGACCTCGGGGTATCAAAGGGGGAGGCGCTGGCGGCATTAACCTCGCATCTGGGAATAGCACTGACCGAGGTCATGGCGATAGGCGACGGCACCAATGACATCCCCCTTCTCTCCTCAGCCGGTCTGGCGGTGGCGATGGGCAATGCCCCTGATGAGGTCAAGGCGGTAGCCCACTATATTACAAAGGATGTTGACCACAGCGGTCTGGCGGCGGCGGTTAAGAAGTTTTTGCTGTAGACCTCATTAAAGGTGCAGCTCGATGATATCGCCATCCTGCATGATGTGGTCTCTTTTTACCATGATGCCGTCGTGCTTGCCTGAGCCCCAGAGGCGGGCGTATTTTAGCCTGTCCCGGAAGTCTTTATGCACTTCGGCGGCGGCGTCCTCCAGCGTGCTCCCCCTGGGGAGGACGACGGGGTCGGTAAAAACCGGCTTCTTCCCCGGCGCCTTGGTGTATACCCGGATAATATCAAGGAGCTGATAGAGCTTAAGCTTCAGCTCCTCCAAGCCCGTCCCCTGTTTGGCGGAGATGGCGATAAGCGGTAGTTGCTTCCCATACTTATTCTTCAAAGCAGTATAACCAATTTGGGCATCATCCAGGTCGAGCTTGTTGCCGATAATCAGCGCCTTTTTGTGCCCGCTCATAGACTCGGAGTCCTCCTTAGCCCCCACGTCACCGATTGTTATCCTCATCTTCTCCAGCTGTTTGATGACAGCCTCCGTCTGAGCCTGGGGGGCGTCAGCCAGATCCACCATAATGAGCAGGGCGTCAGCCCGCCTCAGCAGGGGCGGCAGCCAGAAGTCAATCGCCTGCGGGGCTAAGGGCGGGGTATCAATCAACTGTATCTTTATATTCTCAAACTCCATCATCCCCGGGGTGGCGCTGTGGGTGGTGAAGGGGTAATCGGCTACGGCTGGGGAGGCGTTGGTGATTCGGGAAACAAGCTGCGATTTGCCCGAATTGGGCAGTCCGATGACCACCACCTGGGCCGCCCCCTCCCGGGGTATAACCGTTGACGTCCGCTTGGTGGCTAGCCTTTTTTCTGACGCCTCGCTCAGCTTGGCAATCCTGGCTCTTAGCTTGGCCCGGAGGTGGTCAGTCCCCTTGTGCTTGGGCATGACCGCCAGCATCTCCTCAAGGGCGGCGACCTTCTCCGGGATGGTCTTAGCCAGGCGGAAGTTCTCTTCGGCTTCATGATATTGTGGTGGCAGGTTGGCTGGCATTGCCTTTACAAATACTCCTTTATCTTCTTAGCCAGGCTTCTGGTCATGCCGGCGGCGGTCAGCTCCTCAACGGAGGCTTCTTTTATGCCGGTAACCGAGCTGAACTGCCTGAGTAGCGCTCGCTTGCGCTTAGGCCCGATGCCGGGGATACCGTCCAGAGCGGAGGCGAAGGTCCCCCGCCGGCGCACCCTCTGGTGATAGCCAAGGGCAAAGCGGTGCGCCTCATCCCTGAGGCGCTGAAGTAGCTGGAGAGCGGGGGAGGAGCGGGGTAGAACAACAGGCTCTCGCCTCCGGGGAATAAAAATCTCCTCATTTTCCTTAGCTAAGCTGGCAACGGGCACCGAGCCAACTCCTGCCTCCTCCGTTGCTTCCCGGGCGGCGTTAAGCTGCCCCCTCCCCCCATCAATGAGGACGAGGTCGGGCAGGATTGCCCAGCTATCCGAGGCGTCACCCGCCCGCTTGAACCTTCGCCGGAGAACCTCCTGAAGCATGGCATAGTCGTTGGCGGCGGAAACGGTCTTGATTTTGAAGCGCCGGTAGTGAGCCGGCTTCGGCTTCCCCTTATCAAAGACCACCATACTGCCCACCGCCGCCGTCCCCCGGATATCGGAGATGTCGTAGCCTTCAAGACGAGACGGCAGGCGGGGCAGCTTGAGCTCCCTCTTTATCTCATCCAGCGCGGCGGAGAGTGCCGCCGGCGAGGCTAGCTGCTTAATCTTCAGTTGCTCCAAGCCTTCTTGGGCGTTCTCAGCGACAATGTCCAGCAGCTGCTTTTTGTTTCCCCGGCGTGGCACCTGAATATTAACCTTGCCCCCTCTTTTACCCTGAAGCCAGCTCTGGATGGTAGCCATATCCTCTACCGGGTGCTGGAGCAACAGCAGAGGGGGGATATAGGGGCTGGAATCGTAAAACTGCTTGATGAAGCTGGTCATGACCTGGCGCGGCTCTTCATACCGGGTCCCCTGCAGTAGAAAGCTCTCCCGCCCGATAAGCTTACCCCCGCGGATAAAGAAGACCTGGACACAAGCCTGGTCTCTCTCCTGGGCGAAGGCGATAACATCCTGCTCCCCCTTCACCGTAGCGGCGATTCTCTGCCCCTCAACCACCTCCTTAACCGCCTGGAGCTGGTCTCTGAGGCGGGCGGCGGTTTCAAAGTCCAGGGCTTCAGCCGCCTTATTCATCCGGCTCTCAAGCTGCCGGACCACCCTTTCCTGCTTCCCCTCAAGGAAGAGGACTACCTGTTTTATCACCCCGGCGTACTCCTGCCGGCTCACCACGCCGATGCAGGGGGCGAGGCAACGCCCGATATGATACTCAAGGCAGGGGCGGCGGTCAGTGCCGGTGATAGTCCGGGAGCAGGAGCAGAAGGGGAAAATCCCTCTTATTAGCTTCAGCGTCTGGCGCACTGACCGGGCGCTGGCGAAGGGACCAAAGTAGCGCCCCCCGTCCTCCTCCAGGCGCCGGGTGATGTGAACCCGGGGCCAGTCCTCGCTCAGGTCTATCTTGAGGTAGGGGAAGGTCTTATCATCCTTAAGGCGGACATTGTAGCCGGGGTGGTACCTCTTTATCAGGTTCAGCTCAAGGATGAGAGCCTCCTGCTCGGAACCGGTAACGAAGTAGTCAAGGTCGTTAACCTTGCTTACCATCCGCTGCAGCTTTGGCGTCAGCTTTTGCCCGCCACCAAAGTATGAGCCGACGCGGTGGCGGAGGCTGGCTGCCTTACCCACATACAGGATATTGTCCTCGGCGTCTTTAAACAGGTAGACGCCGGGGCTGGCGGGCAGTCCTCGTATTTGCTCGGTTAAACAGGCTTGTGCCATACAAATTTATTTTACCACAGCCTACAGAGAGGGCAAAATGCCTATTTAAGATTTTTAGTAACCATTGTTAAAAAGCTGACTTTTATTTTTAGTTATGTTAAAATACATAAAGATTATCCGGAAGTGAGGGAGAGCGGTGAAAGAAGCGATTGACAAATTTCTAAACTATCTGGTTGTGGAAAAGGGCTTTGCCGAGAACACCAAACTTGCCTACCAGAATGACCTGCACCAACTGGCTAGCTTTGTTGAGGAGGAGGCGGCGAGGCGGGGCACCATCCCCCCATGGGCGGCTTTTGACCGAGACTCCATGCTCCGCTACCTCCTTGAGCTTAAGGAGAGAAGATATGCTGCCACCACGGTCGCCCGCAAGATAGCCGCCGTCAAGTCCTTCTATGGCTTTCTGGTGGCTGAGGGTATGCTGCGGGAGAACCCGACGCGGGATGTGCCCTCACCCAGGGTGGGAAAGTCGCTGCCCAGGCCAATATCAGTCGCCCAGGCTCGCCTACTGCTTGAACAACCCTCCAAGCTGTCAACGGGGGAAGCCAAGCGGGACAGCGCCATGCTGCATCTACTATACGCCAGTGGCATGAGAGTAAGCGAGCTAGTGTCTTTGAACTTGACTGATATAAATATTGATGATGGCTACGTGCGTTGCTTTGGCAAGGGGCATAAGGAGCGGATTATCCCGATTGCTCCCAAGGCAACCGAGGTATTAAAAGAGTATCTAGCCGAAGCGCGCCCCCGTCTGGTACACGGCAGTGAGGAAAAGGCTCTGTTCCTCAATCGCCGCGGCGAGAGACTGACCAGGCAGGGACTCTGGCAGATATTGAAGGGTTATGCTAAAGAAGCCGGCCTGGAGGCGCAGGTCACCCCCCACACCCTGAGGCACAGCTTTGCTACCCATATGTTAAGCGGGGGGGCTGACCTGCGCTCGGTTCAGGAGCTCCTGGGCCATGCCAACATCTCAACCACCCAGGTCTACACCCATCTCACCACCGACCACATTCGGCGCGCTTATGAGAAATCTCACCCACGGGCTAAGTAGGAGGTTTTAGATGTCACGCAAATCACGCCGTCACGGCAGACATCTGTCACGGAGTAAGAGGAGAAAGTTCAGGAAGGGCTTTTCCGCCCCGGCTCAGCCATCAGCGGTGGCTCCTCAACCATCGGTAGCCATTCAAGGGTATGAGCCTGCGCCCCGGGCGGAGGTGGTTGCTCCCCCAATAAGAGCACCCGCCCCACGCCCCACAGCTACCCTGGTTCAACCTCCCCATGTTGCTACCGAACTAAAGATGATTGGTATCCTTTCCGGGATAATACTGGCTATTCTCATTGCTTTAGCCTTTATCTTGCCCTAGCCTTATCCAAGCGGTGCGACGATGGATTTTGACGCCGCCAGAGCTGAATTAATTGACCAGCTAAGCACCGAGATTAAAGACAAGCGGGTATTGGAGGCGATGCGCCGTATCCCCAGGGAACTCTTCGTGCCCGAGGAAAGTCGGCACCTGGCCTATGAAGACAGACCGCTTCCCATCGGCTATGACCAGACGATTTCCCAGCCCTTTATTATTGCCCTTATGACCGAGGCTCTGGAGCTCAAAGGCGATGAGAGGGTCCTGGAGGTGGGCAGCGGCAGCGGCTACCAGGCAGCTATCCTGGCAAAACTAGCCCGGCACGTCGTTACCACCGAGCGTCTAAAGCCTCTGGCTGAAGCCGCCAGGAAGGCACTGGACAAGCTGGGGCTTACCAATGTTGAGGTGCACGTTGCCGAGGAGACGCTGGGCTGGCGGAGGGAAGCCCCTTATGATGCGATAATGGTTACCGCAGCTGCCCCCGGGGTGCCGCCCGAGCTACTCGCCCAGCTAAGGATTAGGGGACGGATGGTAATTCCCGTCGGCTCCCGCTACCTCCAGGAGCTATATAAGATTACCAGGGGCAGGAAGAAGAATGTGATTGAGAATTTAGGCGGCTGCCGTTTTGTCTCCCTTATTGGTAAGGGTGCCTGGGAAAAGGAATAAAAGTCTAAAGGAGGAGTAATGGAAGTTCTGGAGGCAATCAAGACCAGAAGGAGCATTCGTAAATATAAGACAACGGCGGTAGATGACCGGACTATTGAAACCGTCCTGGAGGCGGCGCGCTGGGCACCATCCTGGGCTAATAGCCAGTGCTGGCGGTTTGTCGTGGTGAGGGAGGCTGATATAAAGGATAAACTCGCTGAGGCGCTAGCCAGCGTATCGGACAGACCTAACCGGGCTACCGAGGCTATCAGACAAGCCCCGGTGGTAATCGTCGCCTGCGCCGAGCTGGGGAGGTCGGGGTATTTCGCTCAAGAGCCGGGAAAGCCGGTTACCGATAAGGGCGACTGGTATATGTTTGATACCGCCCTGGCGATGCAGAACCTGACGCTGGCGGCTCATTCCCTGGGTCTGGGGACGGTGCATGTTGGCGCCTTTGACGCTAAAAAGGCAGCCACTATCCTTGGCGTACCGGAGGGCTTTTGTGTCGTCTCAATGACACCCCTCGGCTACCCCGACGAGGAGCCGCCGCTCAGACCAAGGAAAGAACTCTCAGAGATTGTTTTTTATGATAAATTCGGTCCTGGATAGTGCGACATATATCACACCATTATTACTCAGCTAATCCTGCGCAAAACTTGCCCCGCCCCCCCAAGCCTGAGTATAATACCATCGTAAAGTAAGCCAGAGAGCATAAATGGAAAGGTGATTAGATGGAGCAATTTGGTCCAGATAAAATTCGCAACGTTGTTCTGCTATCCCACAGCGGCGCCGGCAAGACCTCAGCCTCAGAGGCAATGCTGTTTACCGCCAAAGCGATTAGCCGCCTGGGCGAGGTTGAGGAGGGGACTACTACCTCAGATTATGACCCGGATGAGATAAAGCGCCATATCAGCATAAACCTGTCTATACTACCCTACCAGTGGAAGGGGATAAAGATTAACCTTATTGATACCCCTGGTTACTCTGACTTCGTCGGCGAGGTCAGGGCGGCAATGCGGGTGGCTGAAGGGGCAGTAATCCTAGCCTGCGCCGCCTCCGGGGTTGAGGTTGGTACGGAGCAGGTCTGGTCATACTGCGAGGAAGCCAAATTGCCCCGGCTTATCTTTATCAACAAGATGGACAGGGAGAATGCCGACTTCTATCGGACGGTGGGCCAGATTCAGTCCAAGTTCGGCTCAAGATGCGTGCCGCTGCAGTTACCGATAGGTGCTCAGGACAGCTTTGAGGGAATAGTTGACCTGCTGACAATGAAAAGCTATACCGGCTCGGCGGCAAAGGATGCGGAACCTCCCGCCTCCCTTCAAGACAAGGTCAAATCCTTTCGTGAAAAACTGGTAGAGGCGGTGGCTGAGGTTGATGACAAGCTTATCGAGAAGTATCTGGGGGGTGAAGAGCTCAGCCTGGAGGAACTGGGGGGTGGCTTACGGAAGGCAGTCTCAGAGGGCAGGATTGTACCCATTCTAGCTGGCTCGGCAATGAAGAATATAGGTTTCCCCTTGCTTCTGGATGCCGTAAATAGTTATCTGCCATCGGCTAAAGAACGGGAGGTGGCAGTTGTTGGTGATGGCGAGCGGATTCAGCCAACCCAGGATGGTCCGCTGGCGGCTCTGGTGTTCAAGACCAGCGCCGACCCCTATGTTGGTAAACTCACCTACTTCCGCGTTTACCGCGGCGTCATCAACAGCAACTCGCAGGTGTGGAATGCCAGCCGGGACGGTGCCGAGCGCATCGGTCAGCTATTTATCCTCAGGGGCAAAAACCAGGAGCCGGTACCCCAGCTTGGCACCGGCGACATCGGGGGGGTAGCCAAGCTGACTACCACCAGCACCGGGGATACACTATGCAGCCAGGACAAGCCGGTGAAGATTGCCCCGGTAGAGTTCCCCGAGCCGGCTTTTAGCCTGGCGGTGCACCCCAAGACCAAGACCGACCTCGATAAACTGGGAGCGGCGTTGACCAGACTGGCTGAGGAAGACCCCACCCTCCAGGTGCGCCGCGAGGCTGACACCAACGAGACAATCCTCTCCGGGATTGGCGAGTCCCAGCTTGAGGTGGCGGCAGAAAAGATGATGCGCAAATTCGGCGTCGGGGTGAAGCTGGAGATACCCAAGGTCCCATATAAGGAGACGATTACTGTGCCCACCAAGGCGGAGTACAAGCACAGGAAGCAGACGGGGGGACACGGTCAATACGGGCATGTCCTGCTTGAGCTTGAGCCCCTACCCCGCGGCACCGGTAATGAGTTTACCGACAAGATAGTCGGCGGGGCGATACCGAGGAACTACATCCCGGCGGTGGAAAAGGGGGTCAAGGAAGCGTTCAAGGAAGGGGTCTTGGCCCGCTACCCGGTTACCGACCTGAGGGCAAGGGTCTATGACGGCAGCTTTCACCCGGTTGATTCCTCGGAGATATGCTTTAAGATTGCCGGGGCGGGGGCGCTGAAGAAGGGGTTGTCCCAGGGACAACCGGTCTTGCTTGAGCCGATAATGAATATCAAGGTCACCGTCCCTGAGGACTTTACCGGTGATATTATCGGCGACCTTAACACCAAAAGGGCGCGGGTGCAGGGAATGAGCCCCGGCGGCGGGGTCAATATCATTGAGGCTCAGGTGCCGCTGGCTGAGATTCTGCACTATGCCATAGACCTGAAATCAATAACCCAGGGCAGGGGCAGCTATAAGGCAGAGTTCAGCCACTACGAGGAGGTGCCGGCTCACGTCACCCAGAAGATTATCGCCGAAAGGCAGGCGGAAAAGAGCTAGGTAGCTCTTATCTCCTGCCTCATGAAGACCACATAGCTTACGCCAAAGCAAGCCGCCGTCAGACCAATCAATATGGTGAGGTGAGGCCACACCAGGAGCAGGCTCTGCCCTAGGGAGAGGGGGTTGAGCACCATGTAAGCCGCCTCACCGCTGGTAACAACGCCCAGGGTCCTGACCATCGGCAGCAGCAGCCCCGTACTCGATTCCAAGAATAAGTAGCTCGGGGAGATGCGCAGCAATAGTTGCTGCAGCTCAACGTTGTGAATCAGTGCCTGGGTAGTGCCGTCGGCGGTTGGAGCCAGGGCATTGGCTAGAGCCGGTGCCACCATAAAGATGTAAAAAAGGCTAAAGAATAACCAGAAGGCAAGCGAGGTAAGCAGCGAGCTGCCCACCCACCGAAACAGCACCGAGAAAAGCATTGCCAGCCCTATCCAGAAAGCCCCGTAGATAATGATGGAAACCAGATAGATGAAGAGCCTGATGAACTCTTCAGAGCTTGGGGGCACGCCGATAATACGCAAACCATATCCCGCAATTAACAGCATACTGGTAACCGCCATTATTGATAAGGTAAATATGCTTGCCAGGAATTTGGCGTTAATGACATTGTCCCTGAACACAGGTTGAGATAGGACCCGGCTCAGGGTCCCGCTAGCCCGCTCGCTATTTATGGCATCAAAGCCCAGCGCTATTCCAATAAAGGGCATAAAAAACAGGGCAATAATGGTGGGGAAGTTCAACAGGGCGGGGATTGCCTGCTCCGAGGTGGTAAATAACCTGAGGAAGACAAATTCGGTCTCAGTTTCCCCCCGCATACCCACATAAGCAGCATGGAGTGCCATGGCGCTGATGGCGAATACCAGAAGAAGCACCACTATACCCCTGATGCTGGTGAAATAGTCAGCAAGTTCCTTCCGAAATATGGTAAACATCTAGCCCTCGTGAAAATACTTCATATATACTTCATCCAGGGAGAACTCCTGGACCTTCATCTCAATTAGCGGGACATTGCCTTCTACCACTGCCTTGGCGATTTCAGCCCGAAGGTCGGCGTCAGCGCTGATGTGCATCACATTGCCTTTGGCTTTTACCTTTCTCACCCCGCCGATTTTGCTAATCACCTTTATCAGTCCGGGGCTTGCCTTAGCCGTTTCCACCTCTATCCGGTAGCGACCCTCGGCGAGAGCCTTCCGGCTCAGGGCATCCAGAGAGCCCTCAACCACCAGTTTGCCCTCAGACAATATCCCGATACTATGGCACACCCGCTGCACTTCATGCAGCCGGTGGGAAGAAAGGACTACCGTCGTCCCCGTCTTAGGCAGCCTGGCTATCAGGTCAAGGATTTGGTTAATCCCCTCGGGGTCAAGCCCGGCGGTGGGCTCGTCAAGAAAGACGAGCTTTGGCTTCTTGACCAGCACGTCAGCTATCCCCAGGCGCTGCTTCATCCCCCGGGAGAACTTACCCACGGCGAGGTCAGCCACCTTATCCATGCCCACTGCCTGCAGCACCTGCCCGATAAGGCGCCCGGACTCAGCCCCACTGATGTTGTTTAGCTGGGCAATAAACTTGAGGTTCTCCCTGGCGGTGAGGTTCTCATAGAACCCCAGCTTTTCCGGGAGGTATCCGGCGAGGCGTTTTACCTTGAGCGGCTCCCTGGTGGAGTCAAAGCCAAAGACTCGGGCGGTGCCTGACGCCGGCTCGGTTAGCCCCAGCAGCATGAGGATAGTGGTGGTCTTGCCGGCGCCGTTGGGACCAAGCAAGCCAAACACCTCATTCTCAGCAACACGGAGATTGAGGCGGTCAACCACAGTGACGCCGTCATACCTCTTGGTCAGGTCTTTGGTCTCGACAACTACCTTTTTGCCCACCTTATCACCGTCGGCTAAACCGGATAAAGACAAAGGCCAGTCCAGCAATAACCAGCACTATGATGGCAACCCCAACCCACCCCCAGACAGTCGGTGTCTCCACGGTAACCCTGATACTAACCTCAGTCGTTTTTTGCACTCCCTTGGCACTAAGGATAACCTGATAGTCCCCGGCGATAGCCTTGGCTCCCGGCTTTATGTTGACATCTATGGTCTGAGAGCCGCCGGCAATAAGGGAACCAATCTTTTCCGGGGTGAAGTCAACCGTCCAGCCGGTCGGTTTATCCGAAGAGAAGGCGATATTCTCAATCGCCGCCGAGCCCGTATTTGCTACCACCAACGTAAAGTAGTTATCCTTGCCGGCAGTAGCCTTGGTACTAAGGCGACTATCGGGGGTGGTTAGAGATATCCCATACTTGGCAGTTATTATTGCGTTGAGGTTGAGAGTGCCCTTAATGTCCCCCGAGGCTGCCTCCACGCTTATCTGGTATTCCCCGGGCTCAGCCCAGGAGGGGGAAACAGCATCAACACATATCATGTTGCCGGAGGTCGCCCCTGGCTCAAGCATGATGTCCTGTATTAGTTTGTCTTTGGGGTAGCTTGGGGTAATATACATTGTCCAGTCCTGTGGTCCGGTAACTGACAGGTTAAAGTCGCGAGCCTGGCTCCCCTGGTACTTTAACGTAATCGTAAACTCAAAGCTAGCCCCAGATGTCCCCTCCAGTTTGGTGTAGGGGGTGGTCAGCTCAATCGTTTCCTCCTGAGCTAAGACAGCCTGCGGGAAGATAAAAAGCAAGCTGGCGAGTAACAGACACAAACCGCATATAATTCTTACCTTCATCGTCTTGCTCCTTTGAATAGTGCTTGGTTTACCCAGCGAGAAGCTCCTTAAGCTTACTGGTCAAGGCGGGTATCACCTTTTTCCAGTCGCCGACCACGCCGAAGCGGGCTTCCCGGAAGATGTTTGCCTCAGGGTCTTTGTTTATGGCTACTATTGCCTTGGAACCAGAGCAACCGGACATATGCTGGCTGGAGCCGGAGAGAGCGACGGCAATGTAGAGGTCAGGGGTAACAATCTTGCCGGTCAGCCCTATCTGTGCCCCGGCTGGTGCCCACTCATTATCGCAGGGAGGACGGGTGGCCCCCACCGCCCCCTTGAGCAGGCTCGCCAGTTCCTCTAACTGCCTGAAGCCTTCGGCGCCACCAATGCCCCTACCTCCGCCTACCACCACCTTGGCCTCCCCAAGCCTTATCCCTTCCACCTTTTCCGGCACCTTCTCAATCACCCTGGCCCTTATCGCCGAGGGGTCAAGACCGGCGTCAATGGTGACTACCTCCCCCTTCCTTGACCCATCTCGCTCCAGAGGCGTCATTGCCTTGGCTCTAACCGTAGCTATCTGGGGAAAAGCGGAGCAGACAAAGACAGCCTGGGCATTCCCCCCATAGACAGGCTTGGTCTGCAACATCAACTTTGACTGGGGGTCAATAGCCAGCTCCAGGCAGCCCAGAGAGGCCGCCGTGTTTAGCCTGAAGGCTAGCCTCGGCGCCAGGTCGCGACCGATAGCGGTCTGCCCCATAATGATAATCTGGGGCATTGCCTGCTTAACCACCTTTTCCATCACCAAGACGTAGGAATCGGTCTGATAGTCCTTGAGCAGCGGGGCGTCAACTACGTACACCTTATCGGCGCCAAAGGCAATTGCTTCCTGAGCTAAATCGCTGATACCGCCGCCGACTAACACCGCCGATAGTTCCTGCCCGAGGTCATCAGCCAGCTTCCTACCGCCGCCCAGTAGCTCAGCGGCGCTTGTTGCCAGCTTTCCTTCCGCCGCCTCACAAAAAGTCATCACGCCTTTATATTCAGCCATCGCTCTGCTTCCTCGATTCTAGTCAATGAATGTTAAAAACTTGTTAAGAATTTCTATAGTATTTTAGCCTCTCTTAGTTTCAGGGCGAGATTAACCGCGGCTTCCTCGGGGCTCTCCCCGCCGATAATCTCGCATTTTCCTTCACGGACTGGCTGGAATAGCTTGAGCAGCTTGGTGCGCCGGCCGCCAGCCCCAACCTGGGATGGCTCTACCCCGATATCAGCCGGCTTCCAGACAAGCGGCTCCTTCTTTTTAGCCGCCATAATTCCCTTTATCGTCGGGTAGCGGGGCTCGCCAATCTCATTGCTTACCGTTATTAAAGCGGGCAGGGATACCTCAATCACCTCATAGCCCTCGTCGGTCACCCGCTCCAACCTTGCCTTGCCATCACTGATGCCTATCTTCTTGACCAGGGTTACGCTGGGCAGCCCCAGTATCTCGGCAATGCCCGAGCCCACCTGCCCCGCATTCCAGTCAGAAGCCTCCCGGCCGCAGAAGATTATATCACAGTCGCCGAGCTTCTTGATGGTCATCGCCAGAGCGTAGGCGGTTGAGTAGCTATCACCCCCGTCAAAGGCTCCGTCCTCAAGCAGGATGAGCTCGTCAGCCCCCATCGCCAGCGGCTTTTTAACGATGTCCCGGAGCTGGTTGGCTCCCAGGCTTATCGCCGTGACCCTGCCCCCCTGGGCATCCTTGATTCTCAATGCTGCCTCTACGGCATACTCAGCGTAGGGGTCAACAACCGGTGATACCCCCGGGGGCGGCACCACCTTATTGGCGGCGGGGTCAATCTTGAAGCTGGCGGGGGGTGCCTCAGGGTCAAGCACCTGCTTGATGCAGACAACCATATTCATAACACCGATTCCTCCGTCTAGGGCAAAAAGCCCAACTGATTAATTTAGCAATGAAAGGGCGGCGTGTCAAGTTAAGCTCAGGCTTACCACCCGCTCTATGCCGCTCAGGTCGGGCGTGAGCTCGATTTTACCACGGGGGAAGAGGCCGTTAAGCAAGGTGGTTACCGCCACTCCCTGCCCCTCCCCTATCTCCAGAAGCAAGCAGCCGCCGGGGCGCAATTTGCCGCCTGCCTGGCGGCAGAGTTGGCGTATTTTTTCAATTCCGTCCCCACCCCCATCCAGCGCCAGCAAGGGCTCGAACCTCACCCCGGTTAACTCTGACTTTCTGACATAAGGGAGATTGGCGATTATAAGGTCAACCGCCGCCGGCACCGCATCAAGCATATCACCGTGGAAAAGGCAGACCCTGTCTATCACCCCATGCTTCTGGCAGTTAAGCCGGGCAACCTCAAGGGCGGGGGCTGAGATATCGGTGGCATAAATCCTGGTCTCGGGGAGCTCAAGCGCCAGGCTGATGGCAATTGCCCCGGAGCCGGTGCCAACCTCAGCGATGGTGGATAAGGGGTGATTTTGCGCCAGAGCGAGAGCCTCTTCCACCAAGAGCTCGCTTTCCGGGCGGGGGATGAGGACGCGAGGGTCAACATAGAAATCAAGACCGTAGAACTCGCAGTGCCCGGTTATATAAGCCGCCGGCTCGCCACTCAGGCGGCGCTTAACGAGCTGCCGGAGGGCTTCATCATGGCGGGGGCTTAACTCGCGGTCAAGGTCGAGATATAACTGGGTCCGGCTTATCCCCAGGACATGCCTCAGCAACAGCTCGCCCTCCAGAGGGGCATCCTCAATATTTCCTTCGGCAAGAGTACCCCGGGCGCGGCTAAGAGCCTGCTTCCGGCTCATGCCGGTTGCCCTTCTAGCTGCTTTGCCTGCTCGCTGGTGACTAAGGCATCAATGAGTTCACCAAGCTCGCCACCAAGAATTCGGGGGAGGTTGTGCAGGGTCAGACCAATGCGGTGGTCGGTAATGCGGTCCTGGGGGAAATTATAGGTCCTTATCTTTTCGGCACGCTCGCCGGTGCCCACCTGCAAGCGGCGCTGTTTGGTTATTTCCTCTTCCTGCTTGCGCCGCTCTAAATCAAGAAGTCGGGCGCGGAGGACGGACATCGCCTTCTTTTTGTTTCTCAGCTGTGAGCGCTCATCCTGGCAGGTGGCTACTACTCCGGTAGGCAGGTGGGTAATACGGACGGCGGTGGCTAACTTATTTACATTCTGCCCCCCAGCCCCACCGCTGTGGTAAATGTCAATTCTAAGGTCGCCAGGATTGATAGCTAGCTCTACTTCGTCGGCTTGAGGGAGGACAGCTACCGTTGCCGTTGAGGTATGAATCCTGCCTGAGGATTCAGTAACCGGCACCCGCTGCACGCGGTGCACCCCCCGCTCATACTTCAGACGGCTGAAGGCACCCTTGCCCTTTATCTCAAATATAATCTCCTTAAAGCCGCCGACGCCACTCTCGCTACTATCAATAATGTCTACCTCCCAACCCTTAGACTGGGCATAGCGGGTATACATGCGAAAGAGGTCGGCGGCAAAGAGGCTGGCTTCATCACCACCAGTCCCCGCCCGAATTTCCATAATGATGTCTCTTTCATCACGGGCATCCTTGGGCACGAGCGCAAGCTTCAGCTCTTGAAGCTGGCGCTCCAGCCTTGCCTCCAGGTTTTCTATCTCCTGCTTAACAAGCTTGGTCATTTCTTCATCAAGGCCTGTAATATGCATCGATTTGACATCTCCCAGCTCCCTTGAGGTTGCCTGGTACTGGTGATACCTGGTTACCACTTCCTCAAGGCCCGCCTTCTCCCGAGCCAATGCCTGCAATTGCTTCAGGTCAGTGGCTATCTCCGGCTTAGCCATCTGCTGGTCTAACTCCTGGTAACGGCGCTCTATTTGCTTAAGTCTGTCCCACATAGTTTTATTCCTACGGGAAAATTATAACACAGGCATAGCTGGCGCTCAAACTTTAGCTGTTAGCTCTGTACCTCACCCCCTTTTCACCCTAAAAAATCTGTGATTTTTCAGGGAACCCGAATTTAATATGGTAACCTCACCCCCTTTATCCCCCTCTCCTGGAAGGAGAGGGGGAGGAGTAAAAAAGAGGGGCTGACGCCCCTCTTTGACACCCCCAACGAAAACAGGGATTGAGAGCGAAGCCCCTAAGGGCGGGAGGGTGGGAAAAAGGAGGTAAGCTTAAAGCGGTAAGGGGGATGGGGTCAATGCATAAAAAATAAGCTCCCCGAGCTGGATTCGAACCAACAACCTAGCGGCAGCAAGAACCTTAGAAGCATCAGGTGAGCTAGACCCAGCCACGAAGTCTCATTGCTTCTACTACACGTTCGACAGCCCTTACGTACGCTGCCTGTCGCATGTTTATCTTATATTCTCGGCTGGTATTCAACACGGAATGATAGGCTGCCGTCATCTTCTTATCTAGCCGTTCGCGAACCTCGGTTTCATCCCAGAAGTATAGGTAGAAGTCCTGAACCATCTCGAAGTATGAGACTGTCACGCCACCGGCGTTGCAAAGGAAGTCAGGTATCAGCAGTTACGTCCGGGGATAGGCCCAAAATTTTGGCGCACCCGTCTATCTGTTGCTTCACGATGTCAAATGGATTAACCTTTTTCAACTCTTTTTCTCCCCTTAGAGTTATATCTCAGATAATCGCTATTCCCTTCCCCTTAAGGTACATCTTAGCTTCGGCTATTGATATCTCCCTGAAGTGAAATATAGAAGCAGCTAAGACTGCTGATGCTTTACCTATAGTCACCACTTCGTAAAGGTGCTCCAGTTTGCCGGCACCGCCAGAGGCTATTACTGGTATAGATACCGCCTCGGCAACCGCCCTTGTCATCTCTAGATCATAGCCAGCTTTTGTCCCATCAGCATCCTTGCTAGTGAGCAAAATCTCACTAGCCCCTAGTGCCTCCACCCGCCTCGCCCAGTCAACAATGTCTAGGCCGGTGGACTCGGTGCCGCTTTTGATAACTACCTCAAGTCGGGGAAGTTTACTCCCCCGTGGGTTCTTTCTGCCATCAATAGCAACCACCAGCCTGTCCTTGCCGAATTTTTTGATAGCTTCCTTGATAAGCTCTGGGTTTTTGACTGCGGCAGTGTTTATTGAGACCTTGTCCACACCAAGTTTAATTAGTGCCTCCATATCCTCAATGCTGCCGATACCACCGCCAACAGCGAAGGGAATGGTAACTACGTCAGCCACCCTTTTCACCCATTCCAGCCTTGTCTTTCTGTTCTCTACGGTAGCGAAGATGTCAAGGAAGACCAGTTCATCAGCCCCTTCTTTGCAGTAGGCCTGGGCTGCCTCCACCGGGTCGCGGGCATCCCGAAGGTTAACAAACTTTACCCCCTTGACCACCCGCCCATCCTTAACATCGAGGCAGGGTATGATACGCACCGGTTTCATCTTATAACCTCCTGAAAATTAATCAAGTTTTTATACTCAATGACCGTGCTCGTGCCATAATTTTCGACTTCTATACCAGCTTCCATAGCAGCGGCTACGGGATTCATTCCGTTGAGAAGGATTATCCCGATTCGATTAAGTTCTACCGGTATTTCGCATACTGGCTCACTGATACCTCCCATTATCAGTACTCCTCCTAAACCAGCTTTCTTCAGTTTAGTTATCGTCTTCTCTGCTATCGGCTGGCAAAGTGCTGGTATCTCTCGATAGGTAGCCAGAATTTTCCCCTCGCCCTCACTCGCTACTTTCGATACCGAGGTCATCTTGGCCCTGATGAACACATCTGAAGGGTCTAGGGAGCATCCGGCATAGTGAATAAGCTCCACAAATCTTAGAGGCTTGGAATTTTTAAATTGGAGGATGCCAGAGAATTTAGAGTCCATTGGTACGCCGAGCTTAAGCAAAACACCATTTATCACGACGCTACAAACCGTGGCTAACCCCACTCTATTCTGAGGTACAAGTAATTCACCTAGCATCTCGCCTTCTTGGGCTACTGCCACCAGCTCACTGACGCAAAGTCCTGCCGCGAAGGCTGGCTTCATTGCCTCAAGTGCTCTGCCAAATCTTACCTTTGGGAGGAAGGAAACATTTATTGGAATGGAACCGGTGCGCTTATCTAAATCAAAATCGGTGCGAAAGGCAAGTAGCTCAATCCTTGAGATAGCGAAACCAATTTTATCTTTCACCAGAGCATTCTCTATTTCCTCAATACCTTGCCCAGTAAGAACTCGACCATCTCGCCGCCCGACAAGTTGCGTCAGTCCACGCTCGTCCATGAGCTTGAGGTGATATCTCACTGCTCTTTCGCCCAGCTCAATCCCACAGCCCTTCAAGCGGCGGGCAATCACCATAGATCCCAAAGGCACCTTAGAATCACTAAGAACCTTTAGAATAGCGATAATCTTTCTTTCAACGTCTTGAGTCTCAAATCCCATCGCAGTACTAACGGATTATGGATGCCATTTGCCATATCATAGTGTATCCTGACTGGATATGGCAAAGGTAACTACAACCAATTATTGCAATCACTCGAAGCTCCTCCATCGTCCGGGAATCAAAATGTAATCCCCGGTACTGCTCAGTGCTGAGGCATAGTCATTACCGTACAAGGATCTCCATCGCCTCTTCCCTATAGGCATCCATTAGATAAGGTATTCCGGTCACTTTAGCACATTCCTCAGTCAGTGACATCAGTTCACGACGGCTGATTGCCGGTATACTGAAGCACCTAGCGCCAGCCATTAGCTGCTGCAGTCCTACTCTTATCTTTTCACTGTAGCTGTATATTCCCAAAGCGCCCAGCGGGATATTCTTCATCTCATCAGCACCGACCAAGTCTTTAACCTCTTCATAGCAGACAAATATTGCTTCCGGGGTTGAGCCGAACTGGCTGACGGTATTGGGTAGTTTGCCCTCATCAAGCCACCGCGCGATGTTCTTGCCTACCATGCCCGGGATCATCAGCGCCCGTCCCATGCACACCGCTTTGGTGAAGGGTGCCCCCAGGGCCAGTGCCTTGAAAACGCCATCCTCACTGCTGAAGCCGCCGCCAAAGGCGGTATCAGGTACTCGCTCGCCTCTGTTGGCCAGCCTCCTGCAGAATTCATAGGCTGCAGAATGCAGATAGAGACTGGGTATACCCCATTCCTCCATCATACGCCAAGGACTCATCCCGGTGCCACCGCCAGCGCCATCTATAGTCAATAGGTCAATTTTGGCTTTCGAGCCCCACTTGATGGCCATTGCTAGCTCGCGTAGACTGTAAGCGCCTGTTTTCAGGGTGATGCGCCTGAAGCCTAGGTTTCGCAATCTCTCGACCTCTGCATAGAACCCTTCTTCGTCAATAAAGCCGAGGCGACTGTGGCGCTCAAATTCCTTTAGCGAGCCATCCCTAAAGGCTGCCTGGCTGAGGGGTTGTGATGGGTCGGGGGTAATAATATAGCCACGCCTCTGAAGTTCCAGGGCACGCTCCAAGCTGTCAACCTTTATCTCTCCGCCAATGCATTTGGCGCCCTGCCCCCACTTCAACTCAATGGTATCCAGTCCGTGCTTCTGGATTACGTACTCAGCAACACCCAGTCTAGTATCCTCAACGTTCATCTGCACCAAGATTTCGCCATAACCATTGTGGTAGCGACGGTAGATTCCGATTCGACGGTCCATATCCGGTGCAGAAACAATCTTTCCGTGTCTATCGAGTTCAAGCTGGGGATCAACGCCACAAACATTTTCGCCGCAGACAAGAGTTATTCCACTGAGGGCAGCACCGACAGCAAAATGCTCCCAGTTCTTACGAGCAATCTCGGTAGAACCTAGTGCCCCGGTAAATATCGGTATGCGCATCTTGACTTTTCTATCCCAGCCGTATTCAGTCTCGGTATTTACCGCCGGGAAAATAGCCGTATCTGAGTCACCGATAACACCATCTGGTAGCCCCTTGGCTCCCAGCGCATACCCTTGGATATTGAGGTGTGAGTAATCAACAGGATAGTTCTTGTCTCCCCCAGCAGTGATGTCCCCAAAAGGTCCGGGATAGATTAGCTCCCGACTGCGAAAGGTTGCCTTGAACACCTCGCAGTTTCCAGTACATCCATCAATGCACCGAGTGCATAGACCACTCATTGGCACAACACTTTTGGAACGATTGGCGGTTCTGGTAGCATCATTTGCATTTGGTCTCTGTAAATTCATTTTTCTTTCCTCCCGAATTTTTTATTAGTATTCACTACTTTCTGCTTCTATCTAAGAAGCAAATAGCATTGCGAGTCTTTGGGTCAGCAATGACTTTCGCTGAAGCGCCACCTGTTGCCACCGGCACGTCGATCACATGTACAATGTCCTCAAAGTTGCTTAGTTCTGGCAGTAAGTCTCTCAGTATATGGTATATGGTTACCGTATACCATTTAATAACACGGTTTTTTCGTTTTGTCAATACCCTTAAGGGACTTTTTGCTTGTTAATACCAAAATGCCTGGCTAGGCTTCTATGCGGGATAGCGAAAGGCAAGGAAAAGAAGGCCAAGGTAGAGGGCTAGAAAGGAGGAAAAGACAGTGAAAAGCAGCCATTTTCAGGAAAATAGGACTGAAGCCGGGGAACGTTCAGCTCCTATTTACTCAAATACGAAAGGTGGCTCCCCGAGCTGGATTCGAACCAACAACCTAGCGGTTAACAGCCGCCCGCTCTACCGTTGAGCTATCGGGGAACGGCTAAAAGCAACCACAATATTACTATCTTACAGAAGTCTAAATCAAACGACAGTTTTTAAGTAGTTGCCGGGGTTTCACCCGGGTGCAGCTTCTTCCATTTATTAAGTAACTGCTCCCGACTTTCCTTGTGGGCGGGGTCAGGTACGCAGCAGTCCACCGGGCAGACCTCAACACACTTCGGCGATTCAAAATTGCCGACACACTCGGTGCACTTATCGGGGTCAATTACGTAGATTTCCCCGCCTTCAGAGATTGCCTCATTGCCACACTCTGGTTCACAGGCGCCACAACTAATACACTCCTCAGTAATCTTGTATGCCATTTATCTAACCTCCTGACTATGGCTTATTTTATCATTTACTTCATTCGGTTTCCAAATCAGCACGGGACGCTTTTCCCCCCACCCTCATCCAGATTCGGTACAGCTTCTCCCCACCCTCCTCAAAGCACTTAAACCCCTTGCTGTCCACCTCCTCCACCTCAACCTCGCCCAGCTCCCGGCACTGCTCCAGCCAGTTCCGGAAATGTTCCCCACCACCAAAGTAGACCTTCCGCCACCGGTTTCCCTTCTCGTCTACTCTTTCTCTAACCCACTCTTCCCGGGCTATCCTTTCCGCTTCCTCTTCTTGGGCCATCTCTCCACCCACCATTATAGATTAAGGTCTCAGGCTTCACTTAGTCAAGGGGTTACTCAAAGACTTTAGTCCCTATCCTCACCATGTTCGCCCCTTCCTCAAGGGCAATCCGGTAAGAATTGGTCATCCCCATGGAAAGGTATCGCATCTCTACCTTCGGTAGCTCTTTCGCCTTAATCCGCTCAAATATCTTTCTGGTGGTGACAAAGTAGGGTCTTGACTCCTCGGGGTCGCCAAAACGAGGTCCCATCGTCATCAGTCCCATCACCTTTATGTTGGGCAAGCCGGAGAGAGCCGTTATTAAATCTTCGGCGTCTTCGGGCAGGACGCCCGTCTTCTGCTTTTCCCGGCCGCTGTTTATCTCAACCAGCACCGGCATCACCTTGCCAATCTGAGCGCAGCGCTTATCAATCTCCCGGGCGATTTCCATAGAATCAACGGTCTGTATCATATCAAACAGCCTTACCGCCTTTTTCACCTTATTCTTCTGGAGGCTGCCGATGAAGTGCCATTTCGCCCTATTTTCTATTACCGAATAGTCCTTCTCCGCTTCCTGGACATAGTTTTCGCCGACAATCTTTATGCCGGCGGCCACCGCCTCAAGCACCTCTTTAGCCGTCCTTGCCTTTGCCGCCGCCACCAGTTCCACCCCGACGGGCAGCTCACCTAGCAGCTTCCGGACATTTTCCCTGATTCCCACAACCGAGCCTCCACTAAAGAGCAGTCAAAGGGATAATAAACTGGCTGCCGAGCCAGGATTCGAACCTGGGTCAAAGGATCCAAAGTCCTCTGTGCTACCGCTGCACTACTCGGCATTATCATTGTGCCGAAGGTCGGGCTCGAACCGACACAGGGGTTGCCCCCCAACAGTTTTTGAGACTGTCGCGTCTGCCTATTCCGCCACTTCGGCTTACGAGCTCAAATGGAGCGGAAGACGAGATTCGAACTCGCGACCCTCTCCTTGGCAAGGAGATGCTCTACCGCTGAGCCACTTCCGCCCGTCACTGGTGCCGAGGCCCAGAATCGAACTGGGGACACGCGAATTTTCAGTCCGCTGCTCTACCGACTGAGCTACCTCGGCACGGAGTTTATTGTAGCTAGTGAGCAGCCTGGTTGTCAATCAACCTCACCCTCTTCCCCTACTATGCTATACTGGTTAGCTATGCGGCGGCGGGTCTTCGGTCTTAACCCCAATGTCTTCTTTCTGGGCGTGGTCAGCCTGCTGACCGATGTCTCCAGCGAGATGATTTTTACCCTCGTCCCCCTCTTTCTTTGCAATGTGCTCGGGGCAGCGACCACCGTTGTCGGTCTTGTCGGCGGGGTCTCGGAGAGTGCCGATGCTCTCCTCAGGATATTCAGCGGCTGGTTCAGCGACCGGGTGAGGAAGCGCAAGCCTCTGGCGGTACTGGGCTACAGCATTTCTACCATCGCTAAGCCCTTCATGTATCTGGCATCAAGCTGGGTGAGCGTGCTGGCAATCAGGTTTGGCGACCGGCTGGGTAAGGGCATCCGCACCCCCTCCCGCGACGCCCTGGTGGCTGACTCGGTCTCGGCGAAGGAAAGGGGGAGGGGCTTTGGCTTGCACCGGGCGATGGACACCAGCGGCGCCGTCCTCGGGCTGGCGCTCGCCGCCGTAATTATCTATTTTCTTCAGGGCGGGGGGCTTGAGCTCAACCTAAAGACCTACCAGTGGCTGATAGTAGTCGGCGCGGTGCCGGCAGTGCTGGCGGTATTAGTGCTGCTATTCTTTGTCCACGAGAGGAAGCCCCCAGCGGCTCCCCAGTTGCCCCGAATTAGACTTGGTGGCTTTGATACCCGCTTCAAGCTCTTTCTGATAGTTATGGCGGTGTTTACCCTGGGCAACTCCAGCGATTTCTTCGTCATTCTGCGGGCGCAGAACCTGGGCTCATCGGTTTTCTATGTCGTCTTGATGCTCGTCCTGTTTAATATTACCTACGCCGTTACCTCTTTGCCGGCGGGGGTGCTATCAGACAGGCTGGGAAGAAGAGGGGTTATCGCCGCGGGCTGGTCTATCTACGCCCTGGTCTACCTTGGATTTGCCCTGGCGTCGGCGCAGTGGCAGGTCTGGCTGCTCTTTGCCGGCTACGGGGTCTATTATGGGATGGCAGAGGGGGTGGCGCGAGCCTTTGTCGCTGATTTGGTCCCCGTGGAGAAGCGGGGCACCGCCTACGGCTTGTATCACGGGGTGGTTGGGCTGGCTCTTTTGCCCGCCAGCCTTATTGCGGGGTGGCTGTGGGAGGCGGTAAATCCCGCCGCCCCCTTCCTCTTCGGCGCCGCTCTTGCCTTTATAGCGATGGTGGGGATTATGGGGCTGGTGAGGGAGTAGCTAGCTAGGGATTTTAATTTATTAGTGGAAGTGGAAATTAATACTAAAACCTATTGACAACCCTATTGACAAATGGTATCATATGTGATACCATAAATGTGCATTAGTAGCAATGCAAAACTCAATAGGGGGTTTAAAATGAATGACAAAGGAGCAAAAGAGACTTGAGAGAATTCGGCGAAACCCTAGGAATGTTTCCCTAGAAGATTTTGAGGCATTGATAAACGCCTATGGGTATATTGAAGAGGGAAGCAAACACCCAAAGGCTATTATAGGTGTTCATACAATGCCCTACAAGAGAGAAAATTCTATTAAATCGTGTTACGTTAAAGAGTTGCTGGATATCATAGATAGTTTATAAAGCCGTACATTCTCATCAGTAAAATTTAAAATTGGAAATTACAATGGCTATAAAAAATATAAAAAAAGATTTAGAGTATTATGCCAAACTACCTTATAATATTATTCTCGAAATATGGGATGACGGAGAAGGTCCATACTGTGTTGCTAGAATTGCAGAACTCCCGCACTGCTTGATACATGGCGATACCCCGGGGGAAGCTGTTGCCGAAATTGAAGAAGTTAAGAGAGATTGGATAAAGTCCAACTTGGAAAGAGGGCTTAAAATACCTGAGCCAATACCACACAAGCATAGTGGGCAAATTCGGCTTAGAATTCCGCCATCCCTTCATAAAGTCCTGACCCACAGAGCAGCTGTTGAAGGGGTAAGCCTGAACCTATACATGACGGCAGCGTTAGCGAGGTCAGTTGGTTTGGAATTTGATGCATCCAAACCAGGAACCAGTAAGGAATCAGTACGGGCTTGATAGTTGCATGAGTTTAGAGCTAGCCATCCTCAAACCTAACCGAATTGCTATCCCACCACCACATTATCAATCAGTCTCGTCCTGCCGATTTTCACCGCCAGTGACACCAGAGCCGGGGGTTTGACCCTGTCCAGTTCGCCTAAGGTCTCGGCGTCGGCGATGCTGATATAGTCAATTTCCGCCAGCGGCTGCTTTTGAATAAGCTCTGCCATCTGCCGGCGGATGGCTTTAGCACCCTTTTCCCCCTGCGAGCAGAGCCTCTGCGCCAGAGTAAGCGCCTGATATAAGACGACGGCTGCTTTTCTCTCCTCGGGACTTAGATAGGTATTGCGGCTGCTCATCGCCAGACCGTCGGGCTCGCGCACCGTGGGCACGGCAACGACCTCCAGCTTCATATTGAGGTCAGCCACCATCTTCTTGACAACCAAAAGTTGCTGGGCGTCCTTCTGCCCGAAGTAGGCCCTATCCGGCTGGACGAGGTCAAACAACCGGGCAACCACCGTCGCCACCCCCCGAAAATGGCCGGGGCGGGAGGCACCCTCCAGCCTTTCGGCAATCTTGCCCACCTCCACCCAGCCATTGAACCCCGGGGGGTACATCTCATCTACCGAAGGCATAAAGACAACATCAACCTTTTCCTTTTCCAGCAGAGCCAGGTCGCGCTTGGGGTCGCGGGGGTATTTTTTGAAATCCTCCTGGGGGCCAAACTGGGTGGGGTTGACAAAGATGCTGACCACTACTGAGGAGTTCTCTGCTCTGGCCTGCCTGACTAAAACCAGATGACCTTCGTGCAGGTAGCCCATGGTGGGGACAAAGCCAACCGGCGCCGGGAGCTTGCGCCTTAGCTGCTTTATCTCACTTACGGTCTTTAAGACTTTCATGCGACGAGCTATTATATCATAGCCGATTGACATTCTCTTGCCTATCGTCCATAATATACCCAGCAGTTCGAGGTATAGGACGATGATGGTCGGCGATATTGCCTTAGTTTCACTGGCGATTGTCACCGCCTACCTGCTTGGTTCCATTCCTTCAGCCTACCTCGTGGGACGACTGCTGAAGGGGCTGGACATAAGAGAGGCGGGCGATGGTCGCCTGGGGGCGGCGGCTACCTATCGCCGCGTGGGCTTAGCCGGCGGCATCATCGTCGGTCTCATGGACCTGGCCAAGGGGGCGGCGGCGGTGTTTCTTGCCCAAGTTCTTGGGTTCCCTCTCTTAGTCGTGCTTCTTGCCGGGCTGGCGGTGGTAGTGGGACATAACTGGTCAATCTTCCTCCGCTTCAGGGGAGGGAAGGGGGCACTCACTATCTGCGGCGTGCTCGCCTCACTGATGTTCTGGCAGCTTCTCATCGCCCTAGCTTTGGGCGGGATATTCTACCTCGTCACTCACAAGACTGGAATGTCCACCGGCATTTTGCTTGGCTTTCTATCCCTCATCAACCTGATTACCGGCAGCCTGATACTGCTTATCATTCTGCCCCTCTTTATCTCACTGCCTATGGTCTTAAAGCACATCTCCATGCCTAAAGCTAAGGCGGCGGCAGTGACTACTACTAAAAACCTGAAGAAAAAAGAGGGATAGAGAAAGCTTCTAATCTGTCTCTTTTATCTCTAGCTCAGCCAGCAGGCTTTTGTCTATAGAGTAGCTTTGCTTTGCGGTGGGGAAGGTGCCCGCTTTCACCTCGCCGTGGTACTGAGTTACCGCCTTTGAGATAATATCGGTGAGCTTGGCATATTGCTTGGCGTGCTTGGGAACAAACTCGGTGTACGAACCCAGAATATCGTTAATAACCTGAACCTGCCCATCGCAATTTATACCGGCACCAATGCCAATGGTGGGGATGCTTACCCTGGCGGTGATTATCTGGGCAAGCTGGGCGGGGATGGTCTCCAGGACGATGGCAAAGGCGCCGGCTTCCTCTAAAGCCACGGCGTCTTCAAGCAGTCTGGCGGCTGCCTGGGGGGTCTTACCCTGCACCTTGAAACCACCAAGCTGGTGGATTGACTGGGGGGTAAGCCCGATGTGCCCCATGACCGGAATGCCGCAGCCAACAATCCTCATCACCCTTTCCATCACCGTTACCCCACCCTCAAGCTTGACCGCCTGGGCGCCCCCCTCCTGGATAAAACGGGCGGCGTTATACAGGGCATCATCGGCGCTTATGTGGTAGCTCATAAAGGGCATATCGCCAATCACCATCGCCTGCTTTGCCCCCCTGACCACCGCCTTGGTATGGTGGAGCATCTCCTCCATGGTCACCGGTATGGTTGATTCGTAACCGAGGACGACCATCCCCAGGCTATCCCCGACCAGAATCAGGGGTATTCCCGCCTCGTCAACTATCCTGGCGGTGGAGTAGTCATAGGCGGTGAGCATGGCGATTTTTTCGCCCTTTTGCTTCATCTCTTTTATCTGATTTACGGTGATGCGCATTTCTCTCCTAGAAAGGTGTAGCCCCCACCACCCGCTTGGTCTCGGTGATGGCGTTCTTCTGGTCAACATACACCAGTTTGGGGGCGAAGTTTTTGGCTTCCTCATCCTCAAGCTGACAGTAGGTGAGGATGATAACGATGTCGCCGACGGCGGCTAACCTGGCAGCCGCCCCCCGAATGCTAATCTCCCCGCTATCAGGCTCGGCTTCAATGGCGTAGGTCTCAAAACGGGCGCCATTGTTGATATTCAGCACCTGAACCTGCTCATAGGGAAGGATGTCAGCCTCCTCCATAAGCCTTCTGTCAATGGCAATGCTCCCCTCATAGTCGACGTCAACGTGGGTGACATGGGCTCGGTGGATTTTGCTCTTAAGCATTACTCTCATCACACCCTCCAACGATTTTATTCAGGCGGGTTGCAGTATCACCCGTAACTCCTCTGCCTGATTTTTATCTATTTTCCCCTTTGCCACCGCAATGGGGATGGTCTGCAGCCCCAGCTCCCGATAGGTGGCGACAAGGTGGGGGGCGGCTTGCTCCAGGGCGTCAAGGTGCTTCTTAATCGTCCCCACGTCCCCGCGAGCGATTGGCCCGGTAAGGCACTGGGGTATGCCAACGGTCTCAATATTATGAATTGTCCCCCTTAGCAGCGGGAGTAAGGCTTTAGTCGCCTTTTGCGGGGGGACATCAAAGGTCTGCCATAAATCGGTGGCTAGCTTGAGGAGGGTTACCAGGTAGTTGCAGGCAATGACGGCGGCGGCGTGATAGGCTACCTTATCGCCTGCCTTTAGCTCCACCCAGTGACCGCCAAGGGCGGTAGCCATCTCCTTGAGCGTCTCCAGCAAGGGCTCCCCGGCTTCAAGGGCGAAGGTCGAGCCGGCTATATTTTCCATTGCCTGCTTCACGCTGGCGAAGGTCTGCAGGGGGTGGAAGACGCCAACCTGTGCTCCTGACTTCTTTGCCGGCTGGAGAATATCGGTGGAATCAGCGCCGCTACAATGGACCACACCCTGTCCCGGGTGCCACCTTACCTCGGAAGCTACCCAGGCGATGGCATCATCCGGGGTGGTAATAAAGATAAGCTCAGCATTGTCAGCGACGCCCTGGCTATCAAACACACGGCAGCCACCAACCGCCTGTGCCAGCTTTTGGGCTGAGGTCCGGCTGCGGCTGGAGACAGCGACTACGGGATAGCCCAGGCCGCTCAGCCTGGCAGATAGGGCAATACCTACAGTTCCAGCTCCGATAAATCCCAATTTGAGCATTTTACCCGCCCAATTGAAACTAAAAATGCCTTCTCCGACACAGCCAGAGAAGGCATCATAAAATCTATCCTTGCCGTCTCGGTCGTATCCGATCCAAGCGACCCTGATTGTTAAGAAACCTCAAAAAGCTTACCGCCCTACGGGTCGATAGCTATTACAGTTCCAGTATATGCCCTCAAACCACTTTTGTCAACATCTTACCCGCCGCCGGGTCTGACCAGAGGGATTTTAGCCGCGCACAAGGGGCAGTCCTGCGGGGGGTAGGTTACCGTTACCGAGCGGTGGCAGCTAAAGAGGGGGACGCCGAAGTCTATCTTTTGCTCGGAGCGGTCAACCAGCACCCCGATGCCGACTACAATGCCACCCAACTTTGCCACCGCCGCCATGACCTCGCGGATGGAGCTGCCGGTGGTGAGGATGTCATCAACAATGAGGACTCGCTCGCCGGCTTTGACGGTGAAACCCCGCCGGAAAGCCCTTTCCTCAGTTCCTGCTTTCTCAGCGAATATTCCCCTCACCCCCAGTTGTCTGGCGACCTCAAAAGCCAGGATAATACCACCGGTGGTCGGTCCGGCGACAAGTTGAATCTTTTGCTTGCGGAAGTGGCCGGCAATCATCCCGCAGAGCCGCTCGGTATAGTCCGGGGACTGCAAGACCCTGAACTTCTCCCAGTAGACGGGGGAGTGCCGCCCCGAGGTGAGCAGAAAGTGCCCCTCAAGTATTGCCCCCGATTTCTTGAAGATTTCGTCTACTTTCTCTATTAACCTCACCCCCTTTATCCCCCTCTCCTTATGAAGGAGAGGGGGAAGGATAGTTATTGAAGGGGCTTCGCCCCTTCAAACTACCCCAGTCAGGGAACTACCTACTCAGCAGAGCTGGCAAGTTGCTCAGCCAGTGGGTAGTTATCAACAAGCCCCCATTCACCTGGTGGCCAGAACGAGAACCAGGCTTTGCCAATTATGTTTTCCCGGGGCACTGTCCAGCCATTGTGAGAATCGTTGGCAATATTGCGGCTATCGCCAAGGACAAAATACTCATCCTCGGGGACTTTCATCAAAGGGAAGGTATAGCTGGGGGGCTCTTTAACGTAGGCACCCTCGTCCAGTTTTGTACCGTTAACATAAACCGCCCCCTCTTTTATCTCCACCATATCGCCGGGCAGGGCGATGACACGTTTAATATAGACTGCCTCGGGGGCAAGCGGCGGGTGTAATATTATTACATCGCCCCGTTTCGGCTCAGTGAAATGGTAGACCACCTTATTAACCAGCAGCCGTTCCCCTTCATGAAACTCGGGCTCCATGCAGTGCTCCACTATAACGAAGCTCTGGACTGTGGCTTGCAGCAGGAGGAAGATGACTATCGCCATTATGAGCGTTAGCGCAATCTCGCGGAGAAGTGCTTTCACTTAAACCTACTCCCTCCAGACAATCTCAATATTATACCCTATCCCCCCCCTTTTTAGCCAATGTTGCACTTTTTTTGAGGGAGGTGCTAGAATGGCAATGCCATGGACTACATGGAGCAGGCGCTTTCTCTGGCTAGACTAGCCCTGGGGCAGGCCAGCCCTAACCCGGCGGTAGGGGCGGTGGTGGTCAAGAAGGGGGTAGTTGTCGGGCAGGGCTACACCCAACCACCGGGCTCCCATCATGCTGAGGTGCTAGCCCTGAAGCAGGCGGGGAAGGAGGCCAGGGAGGGCGTGATGTATGTCACCCTTGAGCCCTGCTGCCATTACGGTCGCACCCCACCCTGTAGCCGGGCAATCACCGCTGCCGGCATCGGCGAGGTCCACATGGCGATGCTTGACCCCAACCCCATGATTTCAGGGCGGGGTAAGGAGGAGCTGGAGAAGAAGGGAATTAAAACACACCTTGGCGAGCATGAGGAGCAGGCGAGGGAGATTAATGAGGCTTATACTAAATTCATTACCACCGGCATTCCCTTTGTCACCGTCAAATTTGCCATCAGCCTAGATGGCAAGATTGCCACCAGAAAGGGCGATTCCCGGTGGATTAGCGGCAGTGAGGCAAGGAAGTATGTCCATAACCTGCGCTATACCACCGATGCCATTATGGCGGGGGTGAACACCGTCCTCGCCGATGACCCCCACCTCACCACCAGGTGCTGTGGCGGGCGGGGGGGCACCGCCAGAAAGCAACCGCTGAGGGTGGTTGTGGATGGTGAAGGGCGCACCCCGCTAACCGCCCAGGTATTCAAGCAGCCGGGGAAAACACTGCTGGCGCTGGGCAGAAGGGCTACCCCCGAGGAGAAAGCCGCCTTTGCCCAGGCTGGCGCCGAAATACTGGAATTGCCCGCAACCAAAGGTCTTGTTGACCTGGAGAAGCTAATGGCGGCATTAGGCAAGCAGGAAATTACCAGCGTCTTGGTTGAGGGCGGCGGCATCCTGTTTGGCTCTCTATTTGACCGCGGGCTGGTGGATAAGGTTATCGCCTTTATCGCCCCGATTATCATCGGCGGGGCGGAGGCAAGGACAGCAGTGGCGGGGAGCGGGGTGGATAAGGTGGCAGACTCATTCAGGCTGGAGCGGGTGAGGGTGGAGAGGTTTGGCGCTGACCTGGCGGTCAGCGGCTATGTTGCCAGGTAGAGGAGAGTTTTGTGTTTACCGGGATTATAGAAGAGGTAGGCAGGGTTATATCGGCAGGAGCCGGTGAGCTTGTCATTGCCGCCAGCGAGGTTATGGCGGGGATGGAGGCTGGCGCCAGTATGGCGGTTAACGGCGCTTGCCTGACGGTAACCGATTTTGACCAGAACTCTTTTTCCACCAAAGTAATGCCGGAGACACTGCGGCGGACTAACCTGGGACGGCTGGTAGCTGGAGACAGGGTTAATCTAGAGCGGGCTTTACCTTTAGGCGGGCGCCTTGGCGGGCATCTGGTGGAGGGGCATGTTGATAATGTGGGGAGGGTAGTCTCCATTACCAGAGAGGGTGAGGCAAGGCTCATCAGTTTTTATGCCCCGCCGGAGGTAATGGACTATCTGGTGGAGAAGGGCTTTATCGCTGTTGACGGGGTCAGCCTGACCATCGTCTCCCAAAATAGCGGCTCATTTGGGGTCTCGGTGGTTGATTATACCCTCAAACATACCACCTTGGGCAGCCGGCGAGGGGGCGACGTGGTCAATCTTGAGGTTGATATTATCGCCAAATATGTGAAACAATTCAGCCAGGGTTACCGCTCAGGTATAACCATTGATTTTTTACACGAGCACGGGTTTGTGGCAACCTAGGAGGAGACTGGTATGGGATTAGCCAGCATTGCTGAGGCGATTAAAGATATAAAGGCGGGGCGGTTTGTTATCATCGTTGACGATGAGGACCGGGAAAACGAGGGCGACCTGGCACTGGCGGCGGAGAAGGTTAAGCCGGAGGCGATTAACTTCATGGCAAAGCACGGCCGGGGTCTTATCTGCCTGCCGGTCATCGGAAAGCGGCTTGATGAACTGGGGATTCCCCTCATGGTCGGGGAGAACACGTCAAAGTTCTCCACCGCCTTCGCTGTCTCGGTTGACGCCAAGCATGGTACCACCACCGGCATTTCGGCGGCGGATAGGGCAAGGACGATAAAAGCCATAATTGACCCGGCGACCAAAGCCGACGATTTAGCCCGACCGGGGCATGTATTCCCCCTGCGAGCAAGGGAGGGTGGTGTTCTGGTGCGGGCGGGACAAACCGAGGCTATCGTTGACCTGGCCAGGCTCGCCGGGCTCTACCCCGCCGGTGTTATCTGCGAGATTATGAATGAGGACGGTACTATGGCGCGCCTGCCCCAGCTTGAGGCAATGGCGGATAAGTACGGGATTAAGATTATCACTGTGGCCGACCTTATTGCCCACCGCCGCCACCATGAGAAGCTGGTGCACCGGGTGGCTGAGACCAAGCTGCCAACAAGATATGGTGAGTTCACTGCCATCGCCTACCGGAGTGATATTGACCCCGATGAGCACCTGGCGCTGGTGATGGGGGAAATTTCTACCGAGGAGCCGGTCTTAGTCCGCGTCCACAGCGAGTGCCTCACCGGTGATGTCTTCGGCAGCCTCCGCTGTGACTGCGGGGAGCAGGTTGCCCTCGCCATGGAGAGTATCGCCAAGGAAGGCCGGGGCGTCCTGCTCTATATGAGGCAGGAGGGGCGGGGCATCGGCTTCCATAATAAGATGCGCGCCTACGCCCTTCAGGATAAGGGGCTGGATACCGTGGAGGCTAACCTCTCCCTGGGCTTTGCCTCCGACCTGCGCGACTACGGCATCGGCGCCCAGATTCTGGCTGACCTTGGCTTGCATCAGATTCGGCTGCTCACCAACAACCCGAAGAAGGTCATCGGTCTGGAGGGCTACGGGCTGAAGGTGGTCGAGACCCTCCCCATTATCACCACTCCCAATCCCTATAACCGGGATTACCTGGAGACAAAAAAGAAGAAGTTAGGTCACCTCCTGGAAATACCCGAGACCTCTGATTAACTAAACTATAAAAGGAGAAAAAAATGGGCAAGCCTTTTGAAGGTATGTTACTGGGGAAGGGGCTGAAGTTTGGGCTGGTGGTCTCCCGTTTTAACGAGTTTATCACCAAGAAACTGGTTGAGGGGGCGCAGGACGCCCTGCTCCGGCA
>Ga0315280_10000554_pt1 | contig 69162 bp, 58 predicted proteins | sample YL17G06_40_MG_FD_203697 | JGI IMG/M metagenome (GOLD analysis project Ga0315280, IMG submission 203697) | Sediment microbial communities from Yellowstone Lake, YNP, Wyoming, USA - YL17G06_40 | ecosystem: Environmental > Aquatic > Freshwater > Lake > Sediment | place: USA: Wyoming | collected... | reverse complement strand
GATGCAAGTAATCCAGAGGGAGAACCCGAAAGATTGACCTACAAAGGTTATTCAAATGATAATGGTGTATTATCACCTGATGGTAAATGGCTCGCATTCGTATCTAGTAGAGAAACATTTGCACATGGTGATGAAATATTTATTATGAAATTTGAACCAGAAGGTGAAAACAATAAACCAATTCGTGTTACTTATTATTGTGATTATAACTATTCATTATGTAACAATCTTATTTGGTCACCAGATGGAGAGTGGTTGTTTTATATTCTTAATGGACTTAATAGTCATACTATCTATAAGATAAAACCTTTTGAAGGCATGCCTTCAGAAGAAAAGATTGATATAAAAGATAAAGAAGATGTTGTTCCAACAGATGTATCCCCTGATGGAAGATGGATAGCTGTTTTTTATGAAATTGACATACATACAAAGGATGGAAATCAATTAGTTATTGGTTATGTATCATCAGAAGCAGGTGAGCAGGAAATTCACAATTTCTTTCCAAAACTTGAGGATGAATGTGACTGCTATAGCCCATCTTTTTCTCCTGATGGCAAATGGGTATCATTTGTATCTGAGATGGAAAACAAAGAAGGTGAAACAGATATATTTCTATATCCATTTAATCCAGAGGAATAATTAAAAAATATTTCAATATTATTTCCCTTTCGCCCTCCCCTGAAGTTCTTCTATAAGTTCGGTCTGTATTCTCTGAATCTCAAGCAATCTCTGCCACTGGTATCTTATCAGATGGTCTATCTTACTGCTAAGGCGTCGTATCTCAAGCTCTGCCTTGAGGTTCACACGATAGTCGTGCTCTGACCTGAGGCGGTCTCTTGCCTCCTGTCTGTTCTGGCTCATCAAAATTATAGGTGCTTGAATTGCAGCAAGGCAGGAAAGAATCAGGTTGAGAAGAATAAATGGATATGGGTCAAAGGACTTTAGAAGTAATACAATAGAGTTGATAATTATCCATATTATGAGAAAAGAAAAAAATAAAATAATGAATCCCCAACTGCCACCAAAATCAGCAATCTTATCAGAGAGGCGCTGACCGAATGTTAATTTCTGGTCAAATTCAGAGTTGACGTTCTTTGATATTAACTCCTGCTCTCTTATGCTCTTCACCACATCTTTTTCTAATGCTGTTAGTTCACCCCTCTCTGTTTCAATAATATTATGTATAAACTCCTTTCTAAAATCATTCAGGCCTGATAAGCAGATATATCCTTCATTTGACCACTCGGGATATTTCTTTTTGATAATCTCTACAATTGGCTCATCAACCAACTCTGCTGGTATGACCTCGCTTTGTTCTTTCTCCTTCTTACAAATCTGGCAAATAACCTTCTTATAACCTTCTTTCTTCATATAATCCTCCATAATGAAATAATGGCTATATATAAAAGTATCTTAACATTTTTACATAACTAAGAATAAATAGAGAAAGTTTTTTAGGAAAATTTAAAAGGTAGTTTTCTAATATGCTTGTGCAGTATATAGACACATCAATCTAGTGTTGGAATCTTCTCAAGTTTCTTAATATATTCAGGTGGCAGACCCCAGTGCTTTGCTCCTTTTATTACAACATTTTTATATTTAATTGTGGGTTTAAGGGTTTTATCTATCTTTTCAGGGGTTGCATAATAGACCCACGCATTCACATATTCTTCATTGTTGTTTCCTTTTATCAGAGTAATTTGAAATAGGTCTCTTGTATGAGAAACTGGATAACCCTCTTTCTTATCAAATATTTCTATGAATTTTTCATCTATATAGTAGGTAACACCATAAATGTTCTCTTCTTCACACTTCTCAATGTTGCAGGTGCCACCACCTCGTCCCTGAGAAATGTGATTAAAAACTACCCTTTGCCCTCTTATAACTGCTATAACACCAGTCCTCCTCAATTGGTTAATTAACCTTTTAATCTCTTCAAACCTGTGTCTTATAAGCCACTCCCTAAGGTCTTCTAAATCCATATTTGAACCGTAAGAAAATACCCACTCTTTTTTCACAGTGAAACTCCTTTAATGTTGATAATTGTATTTTTAGCAGTCATTATCTGTTTTCTACAAACCAAATCCCTTACCAAAGAATTTAGTTATATCAAAATATATCGTTTTCTCAGAACCATCTGAAAATATCAAATCCATCCTGTCGTAAAACTTGCCCTCATTTTGGACGAGCGACTGTAATTTGAGATTCCAGTCCTTTCCGCGCATACCATATTTTCTTCCAAGATATTCATACTCAGCATTCACCCCCTCAATTGAATCTTTAGTGTTTAATATTACGATTGCATCTTCGGGTGTCTCACCGCTCTTTTCTGTAAATTCAACCATTTCTAAGTTCCCTTCTGATTAATCAGTAAATATTTCTTAGAATTTTAATATAGACATTATTTTTGCGAAAGATTTATTCTGTCATTCTGAAGTGTTGCGAAGAATCTCTATCACATCATTTTACTATTACAAAATTTATCGTTACAGTGTAGCGTCCTCACTCCTGTGAGGACGTATTGTATATCTTCATTATTATATCTTCGTCGCCATAGGAATGGCGACGCTACAAGGGACTTTTTATTCTTAACGAAGTAAAGAATCTCTATATGATAGACAAGAGGCTTAAGCCCCTTGCCCGGTGTTTTTATCTTGCTACAACAAAATTTTTTGATGCACTAAATCTATCCGTGGTCATCCTCACAATATAAACGCCATTTGTCAGCCCTATGATGTCCGATGTAAGTGTGTATTCACCTGGATTGTATAATCCGCTCGCAATTGTGCTTACTCTCCTTCCTGATATGTCATATATGCCTATGTCAATGTCTGACTGCTCTGGTATAACGACATCAATGTTTATCTGCGATGATGCAGGTGTAGGATAGACCTTTGTTATATTAAAACTCGCGGGTGTGCCATTACCTGATGTCACCTGCGTTGTGCCAAGCGTATCATATCTATCTGATACAACCGCCTCCAGTTTGTATTCATAAGTTGTCTCGGGAATGATTTCTCTGTCGGTGTATGAATATGGGTTTGTGCCTGTGATGAGAGAGGTATTGACCTTCGTCCATTGTGAGTTGTCATTCGGGAGAGGATTATCATCTCCTGGGACAGAGTCCCTTTGGGACATGTCCTCGCCTACGGTGGTGGTATAACTGTGGGGAGATTGGGCAATCCCCCCGGGCATGCCCTTTGGGGCAAGCTCCCTTACGGGGGATACAGTGGGTGAGGCAATTCTGCGGTAGAGGTTGAAGCCCGATATATCTTCATCAGTTGAGACAGACCAGTTGAGGGTGATGGCGTCATTATTGAGCATCGCGGAGAATGATGTGAGGTCAATACCTGGATATGAAAAATTCCGAGCATACTTTAAGGATGTATTATTCATATTGTGATAAGATACATGGGTGACATCATTTGAATCAACACAAATTGAAGGGAAGTTAACATCAAAACCATAGTCAATAATATCAATATTCCATTTATTTCCATCAAAGTGAGCATACTTTAAATTTTTCCCATACATGTAAACAATTGATAAATGGTAGAGAGAATCAAATGCTATTGCCCTATCTGACCCCAAATCACCTCCTAAATTATCAACTATTTCTTTAATCCAATTTTCTCCATCAAAATGTAAACACATTATACCTTCAATTGAACCATAGACAATATATGGTCTATCATTTGAATCAAGTGTAATAGAAGGTTTCGATGAATAATTATTATAAATTATCTCTATATTCCAATTTTCACCATCATAATAAGCGTATTTTACTTGTTCCTTACCAGAATTTCTATAAGTAACATGAGGATGGTCATGAGAATCAAGAACTATTGAGCAACCTTGACCTGAAAAAAGCGAATTATCAATTATCTCTTTAATCCAATTTTCTCCATTGAAATATGCATATCTAAGATTACAATCAAATCTATTATAATATACTATATGTGGAATGTCTTTTGAATCAAGTGCTAATGATACTCCTTCTCCTACATTACCTTTATCATCAACTAGTTCAATATTCCAACTTTTTCCATCAAAATAAGCATATTTAATATCAATGTTATCATAATCATCATAAGCTATATGTGGATTATCTTTTGAATCAACTGCAATAGATGTTCCCCATCCTACAAGTTCACTATTATCAATAATTTCCTTATTCCATTTATTGCCATCCCAATATGCATATTTTAAATGTTTATCATAATCACATTGATAAGATATATGTAAATGATTTTTTGAATCCACTGTTATTGAGCAGCTTCTTCCTACATCTCCCTCATCATCAACAGTTTCTATATGCCAACTATCTGAAAAAGATAAGTTGACAAATACTAAAATTATTACATATATAAAATAATTAATTCTCATTTTCTAACATCTTATAAAATATTCAAATAAAAATAAAATTAAAATAATTAGTTAGTAATTTGATTATACATAAAATTAAACTATTTGAGTATTAATATCTTTCTGTAAACTTCACCTCCAATGTTTATCAAATATATACCCTCTTTAACATCGCTGACATCTAACATAATTTCCTTCTCTGATGTATTATCACTTATACTTACTGATTCTGTCTCGCTTTGTGGTATGCTAATATTTTTTATTAATCTACCTGAGATGTCGTATATCTTTATATCATTCAATTCAGAAGCATCGCCCTTGTATTTCAAAGTGAATATACCTGATGATGGGTTAGGATATATTGTAGCCTCTGGGGTCTTTTCATCAATAAGTTTATTTTGTTTATTAATACTTAATGATGTTTCTTCTGTATATCTATTTCTAATATCCATTGATGGATCCCCAAGTAGAATATGCATATATATATCACGTAAAATTGGTATATTGCCCCATCCATAATCATCTTTAAGAGTATAGAAAGCCCTTGTAAGTGCACAATAATGTAGAACACCTATTCTGTTTATTGGACAGGGAACCAATACTAATGGGTCATTCTTTATTCCATACATTGTCTTAAATATTGCACTATCAAATACACCACCTGGTGGATATTGTCCTCTCCTTGTAGCACCAATAGATGCAACAGCACCATGATATGGGTCCATACTGCCAGGAACCCTCATCCAGAAATCACAAAGTGAGTCACCATTACCCCAGTCAATACATGCCATACTACAGCCAATATTAAATGAAACTACATAATGATCATTATTTAGTGATGATACATGAGGTATTCTTCTGAAATATGTATCACCGTTACCATCTGCCCTTGTTGTCCAATCCTTCCAGTATTCTGGATAACCATGACCATAATAGTTTACAATGTTGCACCCACTATTAATATCAGATATTATTGTATCATTTGATGCAATACCATCATTTCCCCAATAATATGTAATTGGAGATGGCAAAATATCATATTGTCCTTCTTCAGTAATATCATTTTTACCATATCCTCCTGGATAATGATGAAATTCAAATTCCTGATGTGCTACAAAAAGCATAGTATTATACCAGGGCTCAGAAGATATATTACCTATACTATCAAGATGCCTTTCATAAGTATTTATCTTGTTTACCTGAACATTTATCTGTTCAAGATTATCTGCTGTTAATCTTCCTATAAATATATCTGGATACCAATCATGTGTATTCCACCAATTTACCCAATTATTATCATTATGGCTTGTCGGCTCATAATTTGGAGGATTATCACCAAGGCAAGCATAACAAACATCTGAAGGTCTAATATACCTTGGATTATCTTGATTATCTTCATCAGCAGGTAGCCAATATGGTATTGGAACCATAGTATCTGGATTGAATTGCTCTGGTCCCTGTGACAATAAATCGGGAACATCTCCAACAAGAAGAACATAAGCAAGAGAATTTGAATTATATATTGTCTTTATATAATTATATACTGCTATTGGGTCTTTATTTAATGAAATACTGCTCATTCTAACTCTTGAAACGGTAAAATTCCTGTCATTCAATAATTGAACAAGGGGTGTCAGTGCATCATAATAAGAATCACCTGTAATAATCAGATAATCAATGCCTGATTGCAAAGGTAATGGATTTATCTGATTTGTGTTCCATACCAATGAATTATATAATGGTAGAAAATCTGGATGTGACTCTATTCCGTTGATTCCTTTGTCATTGAAATACTTCTCATTGTTCTTCCCTGAAAGTCCATAATCAACCCTTATCTCCATCTCACTTGCCACACTTAGATGCCTATACAATGGATTATACTGAAATGACTTAATATGATTGTTCACTACAACTACATCTCTCAACCTGCCATCATCTGATAAACTTGCATAATCACCTGGATACCAGACATCCTGCTCGTAGAACTTCTCATCCCACTCAAAAGGTGGAATAGGTCCTTCAATAGGACGACTTGGTTGATGCGGATATATTAGATAATCATCAAAGTCAACCCAATCTGAACTTAATACCTGAATTGTGCTTGAGTCCTTCATCGGGGGATAGCCCATAAGACCCCTTACTACTGGCAGTTCTGGCTTTCCTACCTCCATCTTTGTGCCATAGGCAGGAACCCATATCTTCTGAAATACCTGTTCACCAACATATACATCCTCACACCAGAACCCTGGTATCTTAACATCATATATAGTATAATCATCTGTTCCATCATCAATAATGCTTATCACAGGAGGACTCCCCTCAGGATAAGATTGGTCAATTATAACCCAATTAGGAAATGAGAATGAGATTGTTGGTAGAATTAAACAAATAAACAAACAAACAAAAGTGAAATCTTTTCCCTTTAACTTTTTCATCTCTTAATCTCCTTAATAAAAATCTATTAACTCAGTTTAAAACACAAAAAGCACCTCTTCCCTTAAATTGAAGGTGCTTTCTCAAATTAAAACTACCATATACATCACCTCATCTTATATTTATTTTATAAATAAAATATATAATGTCAAGAGTTATTTTCAAAATATTTTTATATCTTAAATAACAACAGGTATATTAAAAATACTATCTACATTATGTGAAAAGCCATCAGGATAATCTACTTTGATAAGATATAACCCATTTGGGGGCATAGGAACCAATATACTTGAGTTATTTGATTTTAAGATATCAGGAACATCATCTACGCTTATTTTTCCAAGTCCAAGTTTAACAAGCAATCTAACTGTCATTCTCACCATCTTTCTCAGAAAGAATGGCGCAGATATATCAAATGCTGTAAAATCTCCACAGCGACTTACTTTTATTCTCTCTATCTTTGCTTTTTTATCCCTCTCCTCCCCGGCACACAAAGATGAGAAATCACTGAGGTTATACAGAATATCAAATACGGTTTCCATTAACTCTATGTTTAATTCTGATGGCAGATAAAAAGCATAGTTTTTATAAAAAGGCAGGTCAGTATGGACAATGAGATATCTATAATGCCTTCTTAGAGCAGACCTTCTCGGATCAAAGCCAGAAGGAGCAAAGTCAGATTCAATAACCTTAATATCATCAGGCAAAATTGAATTGAGCGCTCTTGCCATCTCATCCGGTGTCATTCTTGTCTCTGTCATAAATGATATTACCTGCCCGATTGCATGAACACCTGCGTCAGTCCTGCCTGCGGACTTTATTCTAACTGTTTTCTTAACAATATTTGCCAATGCCTTTTCAATCTCGCCCTGGACTGTTGGCTCTTCGCTCTGATACTGAAAACCAAGGTATCTCGTGCCATCATAAGATATTATCAATCTGAAACTTACTTCTGACATATATAAAATACATAAAATTAAAGATTTAATAAATATAAACAAAAGCATTTCTAATTAAAGACTTAATAATTTAAAATAAAATGAACAATGCTACTTTATGTGAAAGTAATATACTAAAAACTTAAAGTAAAAGAATTTGTATATCCATTATATATAAAAACAGCAAATCCTAATATATCACGTCCAATAAGACAATGAATGTTCTGACCTGATAATGGAACAGCAACAACACTTGTTTCAAAAATGACATTGTTAGGGAATAAAATTTTTACAATATATTTATAACATTCTACATCCACATGAGAAGCAGTTGTAATTTTCATTACCCCAGTAGGATTTAAATTTAACTGTTTTACTACATCTTCTTGTATTACAGTTTTAGATGCACCAGTATCGATCATTGCCAATGTCTGAAAAGGCAAAGGTATAATCTGTCCACTTTCTTTTATTATATCCTCAATAACAGATCCAACAGTAATTCCAACTTCAACAATTGGACCTGTCTCTCTAATATTGGGAACTTGAATAGTAAATGATGGCATTTATATTCCTAAAATATTAGAAGTAAATCTAAGTGGAACTTCAATTTCTAAAATCTGTTTTACAAGAAAAGGGACATTTCCAAAATTTTTATAACCCTGTCTAATAGCGTCCATTTCTGTGTCAAATATATCAATAATTTTATCGTCTTTTATAAGGACAAATTTTCCATTTGCTTTTTTTAAGAGTTCATCTTTATTCTTTTCATATACTCCCAGTTCTCTTTCAAGCAACTTCACCATAATTTCACCTCATATTAAGATTATATATTATAAAACAATTATCTACAACCATATACTATACCTACTTCAAATCACGCCAACTTGCATCGTTAAATATGCCCATATTATCAAAGCCACTCAGAAATGCCCTGCCCGCTTCATCAAGACGCTTACCTTCATATAATGATGACGCAATCTCAAAGAGTCGCTTGAACCCCTCATAGTGGTTGCTCACCCTGAGCGACGCATAGTCAGCCGCCTGGTTCATACCAATGAGATATGTCCAGTCAGATGCTTCAAGAAAGTAGAGCTCCCTCAATGCATAGTTAAGCACCCTCTCAAGATTTCCACCCTTCACCTTATCAGAATTATCTATCAAAGCCCCCATCATCTCCTCTGCCTGATGAATAATTCGCCAGACCCACAGCGTCCTGTCATTGAGCCATGTGTCAAACTTGCCACCCTCTCCCCAACTTCCACCTTCGAGTGCTCTCCTCTGAGATAACTGCATACTTGATATATAATCAGATAATCTGGTTAACTTTACAACCTCACCCCTATTCGCAGACCTTATTACCTCTTCAAGAAACAAAAGCCCCTCCCACCACCAGTGTCCAAAGAACTCTGTATCAAACGGCGCAGTTATAATGCCATCATCAGAAGTAATATCACTCATTCCTGAAATAACACTCAATATGTGCAGGGCGTGTGCCTTTGCAATCTCAATTGCCCTTACCGGTTCATAAATATCTTTATAGACCATATCAGAGTTCGGGTCGGTGACTCGCCAGTATCTGTTCCCGCTCGGGAAGTGCTTCTTGTGAAAGTCCATATACCACGCGTCCCTCGGGTAATTAAATGGTCCACTCCATATCTGATACGCAGTAATATTGTCCCTGAAGAATGCAATAAGGTTTGAATCGCCAATAAAGCAGGGTTTGTAGAGCTCCTTTGACCTCTTCAACCCATCTTCCTCTCTGAAACTACCATAGAATGTCCCTATCGGCTTTCCGATAATCAGATGGCTTGGCAGGATTGTATATGAGTAATTTGAACTGGCAATAGATGTCTCAATTCCTGACCTTTCGGTGGCATTAGCAAATGGCACGTCAAATAAGCCCTCCGGTCTATAAGCACACTCGGGTAGCCACAAGCCAGCGGTCTTTTTTCCAAAGTGCCTCTCAGATGTCCTTATCCCTTGATATAACTGAGCACGAATTGAACCATCATCAGGAAGTAGAGGTAGCAGTGGATGCGTGGCTGGTGCGCTCATCACCTCAATCGCACCCTCATCTGAAAGTCGCCTGAAGTGCGGAACTATCGTATAGTGGTATCTATCTGTGAAGTGGGCAAGAACTGTCTGATAGTGCGATGTCCACCACATCGCAAGGTCAGCAAGTTTATATGAGCCAATGCGCTGAAAGTAGTTGGCATCGCCCTTTGATGACTCAATCTTACGCCACAGGAATGAGACAAAGCCAGTGGCGAAGGCAGGGTGCGATAACTGTTCACATAAGATTGGCGAGAAACTGATGTTGATGTTTGCTCTTATGCCATCTTCAAGTAGGCGAAATAGCATATCAAGCAGTGGTATATAGACCTCAGATGACGCCTCATAGAGCCAATCCTCACCGTGTGGCCATGAACCGTAACCAATCACCAATGGTTGGTGAGTATGAAGAACAAATGCTAATCTAACCTGTCCTGCCAACAAAAGACCTCCCGTAAGAGATAGTATTTAGTTTATTATAAATCTTTATCTTCAAGTAATTTTAGAACACTGATAAGTTCTTCCCTTATCTCTGACATTGTTATTGGTGAAACCTTCTTTTCTTTAAGAACCCTCTTTACACCCTCAATTGTCATACCATTAACATAAAGCATTGTCTTTATTCTCTTTAGCAGTTCAAGGTTGTCAGGAGTATACAGGCGCCTTCTCCCGTCACTTCTTCTTGGCTTCAATTGCTTGAATTCCTTCTCCCAATACCTTAGCGTATAATCCCTCACGCCGATAATTTCACTTACCTCTTTTATTGAGTAGAAGAGTTTACTATTCATAGAATAAGATTAACAGACATTTCCTTATTTTTCAACAGGTTATAACAATAATCTATATCAGGAATTAATATTGATATATTCAAAATGTAAGTAATTTAAGATAAAAAATTTCTAAAATAACTCTTGACATTATATATTTTATTTATAAAATATATATAAGGTGAGGTGATGTATATGGTAGTTTCAATTTGAGAAAGCACCTTCAATTTAAGGGAAGAGGTGCTTTTTATGTTTTAAACTGAGTATAGAATTTAGGAGGTGAGAAAAATGAAAAAGACCTATACAGTTAAAAAGAAGATAATATATCTATCATTTATTCTTCTTTGCACATCAATAGCATTCTCTGAGCCAGAGTGGATAACATTTCCAGGTGGTAGTGGCACACCAGGTGAACCACCAATAATAACAATGATTGAAAATAATTCTATACACACAGTATATTCTGTTGATATACCCGGAATGTGGAGGGAGCAGGTTGTAAAAAACAATATCACCTTTGATGACATTCATCTGCCTGAATATGGCTACTCTTATAATATTGGCTGGCCGCAGGTGCCAAACATTCAGGAACTCTTCGCAACACCATCAGGTGCAAATGAAAATGTTGAAGTGAATATACTTGATTATGATAATGTAGTCCTTGACGATTACTATCTATATCCCGTTCAGCACCCAATATCAATAAATGACCTTGGCGGTCCATCACAGGTATTTGACTATGACGAGGATTTTTACAGTTATGATGTATGGTATCCATTAGAAGAGAGGACAGTTACAGCAGAGGGACCTGGGACGTTCAGGGATTTTGATGTTATAACATCAGTATTATACCCTATGAAGTTTAATCCTTATCAGATGAAACTGGAGGTAAGGCATCATATTGTTGTAGAGATAAGATATATTGGAACACTTGGTGGTGACTACTGGAGCAAATACAAACCAAGCAAGTCATTTCAGAAGATGTATCCATATATTATAGAGAATCTTAAGGATGGACCATGGTTATGGGACTTTGATGAGAAGAAGGATGTAAAAACAATAAGTGAATGGCCTAGTTATTTGATAATCTATGATGATATAACACTTGGTAGTGGTCAAGACGTTCTTTCTTTGCTTGATGTGTTAGTTCAGTATCTGGCAAATAGAGGTTACAGTCCAGAGGTTCATAAGTTGACAGACATATATCCATTGAATGCTCTTTTTATATGGTATTACATACAGAATTGGTATATTCAATGGGACCATAACTTAGAGTATGTCTTGCTTATTGGAGATGTCCCACAACCTGGTGGATTTGGTGGAATACCCATGCCATATTGGGTAAATTATAATAGTAATGTATATAGACCTTCGGATGTTGGCTATGCACGACTTACTGCTAAGAATAATGACCCGCTTCAGGCAGATATATATCCAGAAGTCATTGTAGGTAGAATGGTGGTCAATAATATTCAGGAGTTATCAAATATTATATATAAGACAACACAATACTATTATAGCGATACACCAGAGGTTGAGCCATGGGAGGACAGATGCCTTCTTGTTGCAAGTAAAGATGACCCAGATTTCAGTGATACAAAAACTTATATTAGAGATTATGATATAGTAGAGCATAAATATAAAGAGCCTCCATCTTTGTTTGAAAAATGTTATGGCATAGAAGGGAAGACAAACACAAATTTAACTAATTACATCAACAGTGGCTACTCCATTATTAATTACTATGGTCATGGTGGCTTTGAACCATTTAATGATTATAATTCCTGGCTAAATTGGAGTGTTTCAGGGGAGGATTGGACAGTGTTTCAGATTGATGCGTTAAACAACAGTAATTATCTTCCAGTTGTATTTCAACTTACATGTTGGGCGGGTATGCTTGATTATGAAAATTATGATTCATTATGCGAGTATTGGCTTAATGCTGGTGTTAATAATTTGAATAAAAAGGGTGCTGTTACCTGCTGTGGTGCTACAAGACGATTGGTATGGGAGAAAGGTAAGACAGGAAAATGTGATGAACTATGGTTTAAGTTTATATATGGTGATAGCCAGGGACATCATTATTATGCAAATCCAATAAAAGAATTTGGCGCAGTTGTATATGCTGGTGTAACTGAGTATATGATTAAATATACTGATATGGATGAAAATTCTATTTGCATGGATGGTCCTGGAAATCCTCCGCCCATTGAACCAGGTTATCCTGATTTAATACAGGTATTTGGTGAACCATCATTATCAATGAGAAATGGTGTTGGTGAGGGAACATATAGTATTAAAACATCAGAGAATGCTCCATTAAGTATAACGCCTCTGTCAATTGACTGTGTATATCCTAATCCATTGTATGAAGATATATTAAACATAAATATAACGTCAAGTTCAGAAAGAATAGCTTCATTGAAGGTATATGATATATCTGGAAGATTAGTAAATAGTTATACATTAAATTTGCTTTCTGGCTTGAATAAGGTAGATATAGATACAACAATGTTTTCATCCGGTGTTTACATACTTGAGATTGCAAATAGTGAGATTTCAGTCAGTAAGAGATTTGTAAAGGTTAGATAGATAGATAATAAGGGGGGTAGCCATTAAATTGGCTATCCCCCATTTTATTATTTATGAGGTGATATATATGAAAAACTTCTTTTATATAATAATTTTATTATTAATGTCATTTAATTTATCTTATTCATCACCTAAATGGTATATTGAATGTGTTGATAACACTCAATATGTGGGGGATTTTATTTCTACAAAAATTGATAAAAATAATTATCCTCATATATCCTATTCTGAGTATGGCAGTTATTATGATGCTCTAAGATATGCATATTTTGATGGTTCTAAGTGGAATATTGAGATAGTGGATAATAATGGTGATTTAGATGGTTATACATCTATTGCAATTGATTCAAAAGGTAATCCTCATATAGCTTATCAGAATACACTTAATAATAATGAAGGTGTTAGATATGCTTATTTTAATGGTAGTAAGTGGAACATAACAAATGTTGATAATGGACCTTTAATGGGTAATGGAATATCATTGGACCTTGACTCAAAAGAATATCCACACATAACCTATTGTGATTGGAATGGAAAAAATGAGGATTTAAAATATGCATATTTTGATGGTTCTGAATGGCATATAGAAAAGGTTGATACTGAAGGAAGAGTAGGTTTGTCAACATCAATTGCAATTGATTCTAAAGACCATGTTCATATATCATATTATGATGAGACGAATGATGATTTAAAATATGCATTTTTTGATGGCTCAAAGTGGATAATAACAAGGGTAGATACAGAGGGTAGTGTTGGTTGGGGTTCATCCATTGTAATCGATTCTTATAATAAACCTCATATAGCATATGCTGACATAACAAATGATTTCATAAAATATGCATATTGGGATGGTAGAAGTTGGATAATTTCTAAAGTTGATGATAGTGATGGAGGTGGTCTACCTTCTTTAGATCTAGATTCAAAAGACCTTCCTCACATATCATATATATATTGGGTTGATTATGACCCTAATGAAAAACTAAAATATGTTTATAATAATGGGTCAAAATGGGTAACAAGTGTTGTTGATGTAAGTAGCGGTCCAATTAGTTATCAATCATTGGATTTAGATAAAAGCTATTTTCCTCATATAGCATACGAAAAATTTGATAATCTATATTATGCTCGTTATGGATATGGTGTTGGCATTGACCTCACATTATTCACAGCGATGCCACATAATGGCGCCATCACACTCAACTGGTCTGTCTCAACTGATGAAGATATATCTGGCTTTAACCTCTACCGCAGAATTTTGCCACCCGGGGCAATTCATAAATTGCCCCTACAAAATACACATGTAGGGGAGATTCACGAATCTCCCTCATCTGCAGAAGGAGAATGGACAAAGGTCAACACATCTCTCATCACAGGCACAAATCCGTATTCATATACAGACAGGGATATTGCGCCTGAGACAACATACGAATACAAACTTGATGCGGTTGTGTCAGATAGATATGATACGCTTGGCACAACATCCGCTACATCCGGTAATGGCACACCCGCGAGTTTTAATATAACAAAGGTCTATCCTACACCTGCATCATCGCAGATAAACATTGATGTCGTTATACCAGAGCAGTCAGACATTGACATAGGCATATATGACATATCAGGAAGGAGAGTAAGCACAATTGCGAGCGGATTATACAATCAGGGTGAATACACACTTACTTGTTATATCTCAGGTCTTATAAATGGGGTATATATTATTAGAATGACAACAGGGGAATTATCTGCGAGTAAGAATTTTGTTATTGCAAGATAACACCATGGGGCAAGGCATGCCTTGTCTATTAAGATTGTAGCGACCCAATTTATTTTGGGTCGCATTTATATTCCGTCCCATCATAAGATGGGAAGCTACATCATAATAAATGTAGGGGTTTAATTCATTAAACCCACATGTAAATATGAGAATATATTGTTCTAAATTCTTCATAAAAGATTCTTGGGTTTGATAAATCAAACCCCTACGATAATGATATATGATTTGTATTAGTTATATAGAAATTAGTGTTTGATAAATTGGGTAGTTATAAATATTTCATAAAAATTTCAAAAAATATTGTAAATATTAAATGAATTAAGATATTTTATTTTTATATTAAATTTCATATCCTTCTATGTTATTAAGTTTAATCAACACATTTTTAGTTTCTAGGAAGGTGGTTTTGATGGAGATACCGGAGCAGATATTCAGGGAGTATGACATAAGGGGTGTTGTTGGTGAGGATTTGACTGATGACCTTGTCTATAATCTCGGGAAGGGGGTAGGGACATTTCTTATGGAAAGGGGCGTTTCAGTATGTGCCCTTGGCTATGATATGCGACCTTCATCAACGCCATTTGCAGAGGCAATGACCAGGGGGATTATATTCACCGGGGTCAGTATTATAGATGTTGGGATGGTGCCAACACCTGCTCTATACTTTACCACTCGCTATCATAATATCAAGGGCGGTGTGATGATAACGGGCAGTCATAATCCACCAGAGTTCAATGGCTTTAAGGTTGTCTGCGGAAAAGGGACAATATATGGAGATGACATCAAGAAGATAGGTGAGATTATGGCAAAAGAGGAGTTCGCTAACGGTAGTGGTGAATTGAAGAAGATGGAAGTTATTGGTGAATATAAGAGTTATCTCATATCACTTATTGAGAAGAAGGGTGGTCTCAAGTTGGTAGTTGACTGTGGCAATGGTATGGCAAGCGAATGCGCAATTGAACTTCTTGAGAAGATGGGCAATACTGTTATTCCACTGTTCTGCACTCTTGATGGGACTTTCCCGAACCACTTTCCTGACCCAACAGTTCTGGAAAACACAGAGGCGATGAGGAAGCATGCAGTAGATGTCGGTGCCGACTGTGGAATGGCATTTGATGGTGATGCAGACCGGCTTGGCGCCTCGGATGAGAAGGGCGAGATGGTATTTGGCGACCGCCTGCTTGCTCTCTATTCAAGGAAGGTCTTGAAAAGGCATCCGGGGGCGAAGATTATCTTTGAGGTTAAATGCTCAAGGGCGCTTTCAGAGGACATTTCCAAACATGGTGGCGAACCCATAATGTGGAAGACAGGGCATTCTCTCATTGAGGCAAAACTGGAGGAAGAGGGAGCGCTACTTGCCGGTGAGATGAGCGGGCATCTCTACTTTGCTGATAACTACTATGGCTATGACGATGCTATATATGCAGGTATGCGGCTTGCTGAACTCCTGTCAGAAAGCGATAAGACCCTTTCAGAGATGTTATCGACACTACCTCAATATTTCTCAAGCCCTGAAATAAGGGTTTCCTGTCCTGATGATGTCAAATTCAAGGTTGTTGAGAAACTACTGAAAAGGTTCAGGGAGAAATACACTGTCAATGACATAGATGGTATGAGGATTGAATTTGAAGATGGTTGGGGACTTGTGCGAGCATCAAATACACAGCCAGTGCTGGTCCTGAGATTTGAGGGTAAGGACGAGAAAGCATTGGAGAGAATTCAGAGTGAGATTGAAGAAGGCTTGAATGAAGTTCTCAGTGAATCTGGTCTGAAGTGAATTGTCATGAAAGATAGTTTTGGTTTTAAGAATGCCCTTTTGGTTCCAATGGATGGAAGGTCGCCATTTAAGGGGACACTCATTATTACTGGAGACAGGATATCCTACTGTGGTGATTCTGAGAATGCGCCTTCTTGTGGTAATATTCAAGATGGCAGTGACTATATTGTCATTCCCGGTCTGATAAACGCGCACCTTCATAGCGATGCTTATATCTTCAAAGGTCTTCTTGATAATATGAATCTCAAGGAACAGTATTTGAAGACGAATAAATTAGGTGACCTGATGGATGATGATGTGATGATACTATCAAGGACTTTATCGTATATAGAAGCGGTAAGGTCAGGCACAACCTATATTATTGAACACCAATTCAGGTCCCTTGGTGAGAGGGCGGTTGAGCCATTTATCACTGCTGGTGTCAGGGGCGCAGTTGTTTTTGACAGAGATGATATTACAAACGAATTTGTGAGATTTATAAATTCAAAAGGTTATGATGTATTCATAAACCTGCCATCCGAGGAGGATTTTTCAATTGAGATATTAGAAGACCTTGCGAGATTATCTAAGAATACAGGCGTTCGCCTCTATGGTCATATTGCGGAGACAACGTGGAGGTTGGCTCTCTGCTATGAGAAATTCAGCAAAAGTCCCGTTGAAGTCCTTGAGATGACAGGTGTTCTTGAGACAAAGCCGGTTATTGTTCATGGCTGTTTTCTTTCTGAGGGTGATATTGCGCTCTTGGCGAAGTATGGTGCAAGTGTTGTGAATACACCTGTATCTGAGATGAAGATAGGCGATGGCGTGGCACCGATTCCTTCTCTTCTCAGATGTGGTGTCAATGTTGGTCTGGGGACAGATGGAGCGCTTTGGAATAACGGTGCTGATATTCTCGGGGAAGCAAAGGTGCTTCTCTTACTTCATTCCCTTACATCAATACCAGGAAGGGTAAATGAATATGATGCGCTTGGGTCTGTAACCTGTGAGGGTGCAAGGTTGCTAAGAAGGACAGATATCGGGATGTTACACGAGAATGCATATGCGGATTTCATTGTAATGAGAGCAGGTGAACCAGAGATATTGCCAATTTATATTTCTCAAGGCAGGTTAAATATAATAAGTAATATAGTATTATCAGCAGGAAGGTCCTGTATAGATAGTGTATATGCTTCTGGAAGGGAGATAATGAGAGATGGAACTATTGTTGGTATAAATACTAAAATTCTAATAGATAGAATGAACGAATGGCTAAATGAGAAGAGTGAAGAAATTGACAAAATTATTGAGAATAATATTTGATAAATGCTCTTAAATAATTGACAAAAGTGAAAATAATGTAATAATAATTTACTAATACTACTGGATAGAGGTTTATTTTGAATAGATTGGTTATATATATAGTTTTAATTCTTATTATTCCACTCCTGACCTTTGGTGCATCGCTGAAGATAAAGACGATAGATAAGACAGGTGTGGTCAACATAACAACAGGTGTTGGCTTCTATGTGCCGACAATGAACTGGATAAGCGAGGCGTTCAGAAGCGGTGCTGCGTTTAATGTTGGTGGGGGCATAGGAGTAAGTTCACACTTTGGCTTTTTTGGCAATTTTGAATATATTCGCCTGAGGGCAACTAAAACACTTGAAGAAAACTTCGGCACAGGCAGAATAAGAATCTGGAGTTTGAGGGGTGGTTTGCGTTATACGATGTTGAATGCTGCTGAAAGGACACCTTTTGGAGAGGCATCTCTGGGATATTCTTGGATGAAGGTCAGCGGAACAGTTGGCACGAAGACCCAGAAACTCTGGTATATAGATATAAGGGGTGGTTTTGAATTATTTGTTGCTAAGACAAGGAGTATCGACCTTTCAACCGGGCTTATATACTACTTACAGCACCCCGACTTCGGCGGTCTGAATATACCATCTATCTTAGGTGAGAGGAAGGCGGCGATAATTCCCCTCCGCTTCAACTTAAACTTCTATTTCTAAATAAACCCTTTCTGGTAGTTACTGCCATATAGAAACTGTATGACTATGCAAACACTTTTTGACATAGATAAGAATAAAGAACCTGGCTTTCCCCTTATGTATCAGATGCATATAGTAAGTGCTCTTAACAGGGCTATAGAGAAAGATATGCTCGCGACATCTTATATTTTTGAAGGTGCACCCGGCTCCGGGAGGTATGAGCTCGCAACCCAGTTCGCAAGGGCTTTGATTTGCGAAAATGAAAATAAAATTCCTTCCTGTGGAACATGCATTCACTGTTTGAAAATAGATAAAGGTATTCACCCTGACCTGATAGAGATTAAACATGAAGAGAGGTCCATCAAAATAGATGAGGTCCGGTATCTTATTACTGAGGTATATAGAAAACCAAATGAGGCAGAGAGGAAGGCGCTAATTATCAGAAATGCAGAGAGAATGACAATTGAAACAGCGAATGCTCTCCTCAAGGTCTTTGAAGAGCCACCTCTCTCGGTTGTTATAATTCTTACTATTTCGGACCCTTTGCTTCTTCCAGCAACAGTTCTTTCCCGTTCAATTCGTCTCCACTTCAGAGGTATTGACCTTTCCGGTGCAATTGGGTATATCTCTCAAAGGTATGAAATCATCGATAGTGACGCAGAACTGCTCTTTTCAGTTTCAAATGGTAATATGGAACTTATTGAAGAGGTAATCAATGATAAAGATATGTATAAGAGTTTAACTGCCAATGATTTCTTCAGATATGCGATAGGCAGGTTAAATCCGCAGGAGAAGGTTATTGAGAGGGAAGTCGCGATAAAGATTGTCAATCTTATTCTGGGGTTTATTCGCTATAAGAGAAAGAATCTGGATGAAAATTTATATGCAAGGTTGTTATATTTGCTGAGTGGCACCGGTCAGCTTTTGAGAGGAAATACGAATGTCAAGGTTGTTTGCTGGCGGTTGATGTTTGAGTTGAAGGAGTTGATGGCTGGGGTGAAGGGAGGAGTTGATGTATGAATAATTACTATATAATACATTTTCTCAGTTTTGCTCGTGAGCATATAGGTAAATCTGATGATGATATAAAGAAGGGTGATATTTGTATCACCAGAACAGAGGAGGGCTGTGAGTTCTGTGAGGTTTTGCTGGCAATTTCTAAAATTGATGTAGAGAATATAGTTGGTTCTGAGAATTTTTATGAGATTAAAAAGGCGAGTGAATCAGATATTGAGAGATTGGATCTTATTGATAAAAGAAGGCGTGAGGCATTTGAGGTTTGCTATCAGATGGCTGAAGCAAGGGGGCTTGATATGAAACTTATCAATGTTTCTTTCTCTCCAGATGGCAGCAAGATTACATTCTTCTATACCGCAGATGGTAGAATTGACTTCAGAGAACTTGTAAAAGACCTTGCCTCAAAGTTCAGGACTCGCATAGAGATGCGTCAGATTGGTGTCAGGGATGAGGCACAGATTGTCGGTGGGCTTGGTCCCTGTATGCTGCCTATATGTTGCACGAGGTTCATTCGCGACTTTGAATCAATAAGTATTCAGGTAGCAAAACTTCAGGGCTTGAACCTTTCCCCCTCCAAGATATCAGGTCTGTGCGGTCGTCTTATGTGCTGTCTCTCATTTGAATCTAATGTATATAAGTGCATGTTATTTGATATGCCGGATGTAGGAATAAAAGTGATTTACAATAATAATGAGGCAGTGGTATTGGAGTTATTTCCGCTTATGAAATCAATAATGATAACAACAGACGGAGAGAACAATGTTATTGTGCCGATAGATGAGATTATTTACGAGAAACGAGAATTTAAATGTTTTCCTAAGGGGAGTGATAATACGGTTAATAACAGAAGTGGAGAGAGTATTTAGACCTGAGCCATATATCACAGATTCACACCATCATCTATCAGACCCGAAGTTCCACGAAGATTTGAATGAAGTAATTGAAAGAACAAGAGGTGGGAATGTTCAAATACTGATTGAGGGTGGTGGATTAGAAAGACCTGAATATCTAGATAATAGACCTAAATTATCTGACAGCAAAAATATGTATTTCTGTGCAGGGCTTCACCCTCACGATGCGGTTAATTTTAATGAAGGGTTGATTGATAGGATATCAGAACTTTCTGATGACAGAAGATTTGTTGCTGTGGGTGAGTGTGGTCTTGACTATTACTACGATAACTCACCAAGAGAGGTTCAAAAGAAGGTCTTTAGATGTCATCTCAAACTTGCAGAAAAGTTGCGAAAACCAGTTGTAATACATGCAAGGGATTCACATAAAGACCTGTTCAAGATAATAGAAGATGAGGGGTTAGTTGGTGTTAATTACCTGTTCCACTGTTTTAGTGGCGATGATGGTGATTTAGGCAAAGTGCTGGATTTAGGCGGTTATATATCTATAGGTGGTGTAATCACATTTCCTAACGCCCAGAAAACGCGAAGGATAGTTTCAAAAGTTCCTAAGGATAAATTATTGCTTGAGACGGATGCACCATACCTTGCGCCACAGAAGATGCGTGGAAGACGAAATGAACCATTGTTTATTAAATATGTTGGAGAGCAGATTGCGTCTCTATGGGGTCTCCCGGTAGAAGATGTTTACTTTATAACCACATATAATGCGAAGGTTCTCTTCGGTATTGGTATAGACCCGGGTGGTGATATTGCTTATGGGCTTGGCAGTCGGCTCTATCTGAATATAACAAACAGGTGCACGAACAGGTGTGGCTTCTGTGTGAGAAACTTCAGTGATGGAATCGGTGGTTATCATCTCAAATTGAAGGTAGAGCCGACAGCAGGTGAGGTTATAGACGCAATAGGTGACCCGAAAAGATATGACGAGGTTGTGTTTTGTGGCTTTGGTGAACCGCTTATAAGGTATGATATTGTAAAGAAGGTTTCAGAGTTCATTAAAGAAAACGGTGGGTCTGTCAGGGTAAATACCAATGGCTGTGCAGACCTCTATACTGGTGTAGATACAATATCGTATGTTGCAGGCAGCGTTGATTCATTCTCAATAAGTTTGAATGCGACAGATGAGAATGATTATAATAGAATATGTAATCCAATGTTTGAGAATGCATATTCTAAAGTTCTAAAAAGTATTGAAAGAGCAAAGGGGCTTGGAAAGAGAGTAAAGGTGAGTTTTGTTTCTGACTGTGGTGCAGACCTTACAGGTGTTGAGGAGATGGCAAGGAAACTCGGTGTTGAGGTGAGGTTCAGATAGATGAATATTGGCAATGCTATAGCAAGGTTGATTGATAGCGCTAAAAAAATAGATGGATGGCTTGATAATACAACTGAGGTCTCATCTGTCCGTGAACTAAGGGAATATATAATGAAGGCAAATGAGGATGGATTGCAGATAGTCCCCTTTAGAAGTGGACGGACACTGGATATAGACCTGATGGATAGAATACCTTTGGACATATCGCAGATAAAGCCGGAGATTGATATCAGACCGGAGAGGTTGACAGCAAGTGTCGGAAGCGCAATGATGGTGGAAGACCTGAATATGGCTCTTAATTCAGTGAATATGAAGATTGAAGCGATAGATGGTTTTGAGAGTGTATCTATTGGCGGGCTTGTAGCGATGGGGCTTTCATTACCACATCGTCTTCCCGGCAGGTTAAATACTTCGTTGATTGGACTTGAGGTCATAGATAGTAATGGTGATGAGTTTTTCACGGGCAGGAGAACGCTTAAGGGAGTGGCAGGTTACCATCTTAACTCTATATATATCGCATCCTTCGGGAGATATGGTTATATCAAGAACCTTATATTTCGTATGAATCCAGAGGAAGAGGTCAGTAAGGTTTTGTCAGTTAAATTGCAATCTATTGATGACTATATAAAACTCTGTAGCATGTTGAATAGATTGAGTTCATATAAAGGTTCTATCTTTGTAAATAGTCGTCTGGCATTGACTGCATTTAATCGGGAAAGCCCTGTGGTTATTATATGGCTTTCAGGTTCTTCATATGCAGTAAGCAGGGCTAAAGATGCTTTGATGTCTGAAATACCTTATATGGAGAATTCACAGATTAAGTTGAACACTCTTATAGAAATAGACCTTGACTTTGTTAAGGAGGGTGTTTTTATTCTCTGTGCAAAAGTGAGTTTAGAAAATATCTATAATATCAGAAAGATTGAGGAAATACCTTACATTATAAGGTCTGATGGTTTATTGGAGTTAATGATAAGAATGGAAGATGTCAGTGGCGTTGAAGATATTAATGGTATTGAAATACATTCTATGTATCATAAGAGCAGAAATAGATTACTCATGTATAACGAGAATAGCAGCAAGTCGATACATTTATAAGAAAAAATCTTCATCGTTAGTTGTCAAAATTCTTATATTGTGATATATTATTATCAGTATAGTATTTGATTTACTTAAATTATTAAGATTATTTAAATTTGTATGAGAGTTAGTATATATCTGGTTTTATTGAAAATTCACTTATTTTTCTTTGAGTATTTCCACTTTAATAGGGTATCCTCTTTTAATCATGTTTCTGAGGAACATGACAGGTTAGTTTCTGAAAATTCTTATTTCAGGGTATTTTCTCACAATGTCTGTCTATTTCTTAACAGGGATGTCAATATAATAAAAAATGTGAATAATATAAAAATGTCGGTTTTCAGTAAAAGTAATAAAAATATTAGATTAAGAAAGGTTATAGGTGGTCAATATGAGAGGAAGAATGAAACAATATATCTATATTTCTCTGGTATTTGCTCTCCTTTCTACAAGCGTATGTTTTGCCAACTTTGAATGCGAACCAAGCGTTTCCAGTTCTGGAATGGGTGGAGTTCTCCCTGTAGATATATTTCAGCCATCCATGATGAGTATTAATCCAGCAATTTTGAGCATGATTCCACGAAAGATGGTTGAAACATCATATTCAAGATACTATTGTCCTATTGAGAATGGCATGTTCTCTTCAGGGTTTGTAGGTTATGCAATGCCTCTGGAAAATTATGGCTGTCTTGGTTTAAATGCAGTGGCTGACCTTGAAGGTAAAGATAAGGAACTTGTGACAACAGTTTCTTACTCAGATTCGTTCATATTTCCAGGAAAGGTAAGTTTGGGAGTGGGTCTTGATATTTACACAAGGTTTTTGGGAAAGAACTCAATTGAGTTGAAGAACCCAACAGTGGATACTAATTTCTGCCAGTCGTATGGAGTGAACGGTGGAATAATCATAAGACCGGTTGACCAGTTTTTAATCGGTCTTTCTGTATTCAATCTGAACAGACCAAAACTTACTTATGGTGATATGCGTAAACTTCCTTTGAAAGCACGATTGGATATTGGCGCAAATATCTATAATATAAGGCCCTGTTTCTCATTGAATTACAGAAGGGACTTTGAAAAAAATACTTTCAAGGTTTCTTATGACCTTGGTTTTGAAGCAGGTATTTTTGGTAATCTCGTGAGATTAAGGGCTGGTTATAATCACAGTTTGTCCGGTGGAGTTGGCTTTGGGTTTCAAAAAGGTGATGTTGACTTCGCAGTTGATTATGCGTTTCAGTTGTCAACAGGTGATGAGAGATTGAAGAATCCTTCTGGCAACCATATACTTGGTGTCTCTTTCACCTTTGGAAATGAATTGAGTAAATACAAGAGTAGCAAAATATTGGATACATTCAGGTTGAATTTCACCGATGTCATTGTAAAGGAGGTTTCTGTAAAAACGTGTAAGTTTTATAAAGATGAACTGGATGTCAGTGCTAAAGGGAAATTGGAAGAGAATGAAGTTAGTGAGAAAGATGCTGATGTCGGAAGAGAGATTGTTTATGGTTCGGTGAGTATGGATAGCAATATTGACCCTTATGATATTTCAGGTGCCCGTGTCATATTTAAGATAAGAAAGGACTGGCTTGAAGACAATTGTGTAAGACATGACAATATCAGATTTCATGTTGTTTCAAATGGTGGTGAATATATTCTGGACTATGTTCCAACATTTGGTTACTCGGATGATGAGTATTACTACTTTGAATCCAACATTGAGATGATTGCCCCAATGGTTATCACAGCATTTATAGAGCCAAAAAAGAAAGAGATTGCTGTCTTAGAAAAAGAGAAACTACCAGAAAAGCCGGAGGCAGTGTGGCCAAAAGAGCATAAAGTTGTCAAGGGTGAATGTCTGTTTATAATAGCTGGCTTTGAGTATCATGACCCGTTCAAGTGGAAAAATATCTTTGAGGCAAATAGAGACAAAATCAAAGACCCGCACTGGATATACCCGGGGCAGGTCTTTACTATACCTTCGCCAAACTAACCCGCTCATCTAAACCCCCTCCCATGATAAGGAAGGTCAATTCCGACCTTCCTTTCTCTTTTTATATCTGAGATTAAAATTTTTTACAATTTCTATAATTATAATCCACCCGCATTGGGATGCGGACGCTACTTATTTGATGAGATTTTGCTCAGCGCTGTCAGAACCAGGTCAACATCATCTTCTGTATTGAAAAGTCCGAATGAGAACCTTACAGTCCCTTTCTCAAATGTGCCGAGCGTTCTATGAGCATGAGGGGCACAGTGAAGCCCTGCCCTCGTCATAATTCCAAAATCGCTGTAAAGGTGAGCGCCTGTCTCGTCTGTTGGGATACCATCAATCTGAACCGATATAACACCGCAATTGTCCTCTATATTCTTCGGTCCAAAATACTGCACCTTCTTTATCTGTGATAGACCGTCTATCATTTTCTTCGCAAGGTTTTGCTTGTGTTTCGCGTATCTATCCATTCCATAGTCATTTATAAAGCGAAGTGATGCGAGAAGACCCGAGATACCGATGATATTCTGTGTGCCGGGCTCAAACCTCTCGGGATAACAATCCGGCATTGTCTCAAGATGTGAAAGTATGCCGGTGCCTCCGCATATAAATGGCGGTGGGTCCAGTTCAGGTGATATATAGAATGCGCCAGTGCCAAATGGTCCCATAAGCCCCTTATGCCCTGAGAAAGCCATAAGGTCAATGTTATCTCTCTTGACGTCAATAGAGAATGAACCGGCTGTCTGGGCACTGTCAACCATAAATAGAATATTATTCTCTTTTGCTATCTTGCCAATCTCAGTGATAGGGTTTATTGCCCCGCAGATATTGGAGGCGTGGAGGACAGCGATAATCTTTGTATTTTTCTTAATCTGTTTTCTTACCTCCTCGGGGCTTACGATGCCCTCGCCTGATGCCTGTGTCATGGAGTAATCAATGCCAATTCTCCTTTTAAGTTCATATATAGGACGAAGAACCGCGTTATGTTCCATTGAAGAAAATACCACATGGTCGCCCTCTTTTAACATTGACCACAATATTGAGTTTGTGCCAGCAGTGCAGTTTATGCAGAACATTATACGCGTTGAATCATCAATGTTGAACATCCTCGCCAGTTCTTCCCTTGCGTTGAAGACAATCTCAGATGACCTTATTGCTCTCTTGTATGCGCCCCTTCCTGGATTCGCCCCGACGCTCTCGTTGAAATCAATCATCGCCTGTATCATGGATGGCGGCTTTGGCCAGGTGGTTGTAGCATTGTCAAGATATACCTCTCTCTTCTCCATGGAAACCTCCTGAATGTATAATTAAAGTAAATATACATCAAAATAGTTTTCTTATCAACAGAAGTGTAGATAATCTAATATGAAATAAATTATACTAATAGTGATTAATTTTTTATGTATAATATATAAGAAGGAGAGAATTGAATATGCCCAGAGTAGAGGTTGATACTGATAGATATATTATTATACCTAAAGAGGTAATGGAATCAATTGAGACCCTTGAAGAATTAGAGGGTTGGTTGATTGCCCATAATAATGAATTGATTGCCCAACTTGATAAGTCAATGGGTCAATATAAATCGGGAAATGTAAAGACAATATAGGAAGTCCTTAAGCAAATTGAGAAATGACCGGGTATAGTATCTTGCTCACCCTGATGAGTGAAAGAGACATTTAAAAACTTAAACCAAATGTATTCAGTAAGATAATAAGTAAATGAAGGAGTTGAAAGTAATCCATACAAAGAAGGAAAACTTCTTTCTAACCTCCCAGAACGGTGGAAAAATCTACGTTCAGCAAGGGTAGGAAAGTATAGAATTCTATATACCGTAGAAGGAAATGATGTGGTAATACATGCTATAAAACATCGTTCAATTGTTTATAACATACTTAAATGAATGAACTACTCAAAATAATTTTTAATAAAAATAGTTTCATTCAGCATATACTTATTTAACATTAACTTTAACCAACGGAAATATCTAAATATTTATTATTAATAGAATCATGAAATTATCTAATCTGATATAATCTTCCAGACAGGTGGCAATATGAGGATGATGGTTTTTATATTCTTATTTGTTATTAACATGCCAGTTTTAGCGTATATTACAGGTCAGGGAGGAATTCTGTCTGAACTGGGGACAAGTTTTGTTATAGGTATAGAAAAGAGTTTTTTTTTAGCAAAGGCACATTCATTAAATATATCTCTCAACTATGCCACAGGTTATCAGAGTGAATTCTGTTTACATTATAGAGTGACATCTGTTCATCACTTTATCATGCCAGGTGCAGATTTATCAGCATACCTCATTCGTAGCAAAGTAAAGCATTTTGAGCCGTTCATTGATTATGGTTGCGGTTATGTGCTTGCTGTTCTGCGCAAATACGGATACAGGGGAAGGACGGACACCGATATTGACAACGGTGGATTTATGAAAATGACCTTTGGTTCAGATTTCCCAATAAAGTCATCAGTTCTGCCATTTATTGAAACAGGAGTTTGGGTTATAATTGGTGTGGATGGTAATACATATACAAACTTCGCATTTCTTGCGGGTTTGAGATTCAGGATTTGATTTAGTTTAAGATTAAACTAAGTTTTTTAATTATAATATCATAGTATTTTTTATAATTTTTAGGCAGGTGATAATGTGAAAAGATATATTTTTATTTTATTATTAATAACTTTTCTAATGGTAAGAGCAGAGTGGACGGTTCAGGGCGGTCTCTTAACTGATCTGGGGACAAGTGTTGTCGTAGGTATTGAGAGGAACTTTTTTATCGCAAAGGCAATTTCAATTAATGCATCCGTCAGTTATGCCTATGGTTCTGAAAGTGATAGGTGGCTGTGGTTTGAGACAAACGCTTCTCACCACCTTATTATGCCAGGTGTTGATTTCTCCGCATATCTCATTAAAGGCAGGGTAAAGAATTTTGAACCATATCTTGACTTTGGCGGTGGTTATGTATTTGCTGTTGGAAGGAAAAAAGGAACTAAAGGCGAGACAGACACAGGTATTAATAACGGTGGTTTTGTGAAGATTACCTTTGGCTCGGACTTTCCAGTTAAAGCACCTGTGATGCCCTTTGTTGAGATGGGTGCCTGGGTTATAGTTGGGGTTGGAGGTGGCACTCATACAAACTTCGCACTTCTTTCAGGATTAAGGTTTTAGAATTCAGTCCTGATTTAAGGTGAGAATACTTAAATTTGACGGAAATCTTAGTATATTTTTTCTTTAAAATTTTTTAAAAAAACACTTGACAAACTTTAAAAAATAGAATATATTTTAATACATTTCGTTACCTCCTTTGCAAAATTGCAAAAATTAACGGAATCTCCCGCCACTGTCAATGTGGCGGGACTTTTTTATTTCTTTATTCATACTGAATAGATAGTTACTTGATATATAAAAAATATTTGACAAATAAGGATGGCTGTAATATATTTTAGCAATCATTTTATTACCCCCTTTCATTGCTGAGTAATCAGCAATGATAAAAAAGCACCGCCCGCCACAAATCTCGTGGCGGGTATTTTTTTAATTTTTGCTTAAAATAAATCTAATCAATGATAATCAGATAAATTATTGTTATATAATTATTTAATTCTTAACTAACACCTTGACCATCTCTTCATGTATCAGTCCATTTGATGCGACTATCTCACTCTTATATATATCAAACGCACCACCATCAAATGTGCTCACCCTTCCACCTGCCTCCTCTAAAAGAAGTATGCCCGCCGCTGTGTCCCAGGGGTGAAGACGCATCTCCCAGAAACCGTCAAAACGCCCGCAGGCAGTATATGCAAGGTCAAGCGCTGCAGAGCCACCGCGCCTTATCGCAAGCGAGCGTTTTATGAATGCCCTGAAATTGTCAATATTATCATCGACGACCTTATGAACATCGTAGGAGAAACCAGTGGTCAAAAATGCCCTGCCAAGAGAATCAACAGTTGAAACCCTTATCTGTCTGTCATTTAAATAGGCGCCCCCTCCCCTCTCAGCATAGAAGAACTCTTTGAGTAGAGGATGAAAGATGACTCCAAGGGCTTGTTTATCATTATAGAAGAGCGCGATTGAGACGCAGAAGGCGGGGTAGTGATGGGCATAGTTTGTTGTCCCATCAAGCGGGTCAATCACCCAGAGCCACTCACTCTTGCCAATATCGCCGCCCGTCTCTTCCGCAAGTATTGAGTGCACGGGAAACCTTCTTCTAATCTCGCCTATTATAAAGTCCTCTGACTCTCTGTCAGCAATGGTCACAGGATTAATCTCGCCCTTTAACTCCATCTTAATATCGGTTTTATAGTGTTTCAGGAGAATCTCACCAGCCCCCAGTGCAAGGTCTTTTATCAAATTTCTGAACCTATCAGGAATTGTTATCAATTTCTTTTCTCTCATATCTTTCTATTCTAATTAAAGATGTGATATTTTCAATATCAATAGAGATTTTTCAGTATATTATATAGATATTTATTACTCTTGATATAATTGCTTATATGAAGAATGAACCATTCAAACTTGTTTCATCTTATAGACCCGCGGGAGACCAGCCGCAGGCAATAGATAAACTGCTTTCCGGTCTTCAAAAGGGCTACAATCGCCAGACATTGCTTGGTGTCACCGGCTCGGGCAAGACATTCACAATAGCAAACGTCATTGAGAAGTGGGGAAGACCAACTCTCATCATATCTCACAATAAAACCCTCGCAGCACAGTTATATGGCGAACTTAAGGCGCTCTTTCCAAATAATGCTGTTGAGTATTTCGTCTCTTACTACGACTACTACCAGCCTGAAGCGTATCTTCCCGGACAGGATATCTATATAGAGAAGGACGCAGACATAAATGACGAACTTGACCGCCTCCGCCTCAAGGCAACATCATCGCTCCTATCAAGGTCTGACACAATCATTGTTGCATCCGTCTCGTGCATCTATAGTATTGGCTCCCCGGATGAGTTCAGAGAAGGCGTTGTCTTAGTCACGGAGGGTGAGAGGTTGGAAAGAAAGGAACTGCTATATCGCCTTGTTCATATTCAATATGAGAGAAATGAGATTGAGTTCAAGCGTGGCACATTCAGGGTTAGGGGTGACATTATTGATATATTCCCGGCATATTCGGAGGAAGCGTTCAGGGTTGAACTGACAGGTGATATGGTAAGTGACATTAAGGTCATAAACCCGCTTACAGGTAATATTATGAGTAAAGTAGATAACATTGAAGTATATCCAGCGAAGCACTTTGTTACGTCAAGGCAACGCCTTGAGGAGGCGATGATTTCTATCAGGGAGGAACTTGACCAGCGGCTTCTCTATCTCAAAAATGAAGGCAAGCTCCTTGAAGCACAGCGACTTGAGGAGAGAACACTCTTTGACCTTGAGATGCTATCGGAGACGGGCTACTGTAAGGGGATTGAGAACTACTCAATGCATATCTCGGGAAGAAAGCCGGGCGAGAGACCAAACTGCCTTCTTGACTACTATCCGAAGGATTTTCTAACAATAGTTGATGAGTCGCACCAGTCAATACCACAACTTCATGCTATGTTTAACGGCGACAGGTCCCGTAAGCAGACGCTTGTTAACTATGGCTTTCGTCTGCCATCTGCCCTTGAAAACCGCCCCTTAAAGTTTGAAGAGTTCGTAGAAATCGTTAGTGATGTGGTATTTATGTCAGCAACGCCGGGGGATTATGAATTCTCTGTTTCAAGGCAGGTTGCAGAGCAGATTGTGAGACCGACAGGGCTTGTTGACCCGCAGATGGTTGTAAAGCCAATGAAGAGACAGATGGAGGACCTACTTGATGAGATAGGAAGGGTTGTGCGAAATAGTGAGAGGGTGCTTGTAACAACGCTTACGAAAAGGATGGCAGAACGGCTTGCTGACTGGCTTATAACAATGGATATAAGGGCAAGATATATGCACTCTGAGATAGACACAATAGAGAGAATGGAGATACTGAGGGACCTTCGCCTTGGAAGGTTTGATGTCCTTGTCGGTATAAACTTATTGAGGGAGGGGCTTGACCTTCCTGAGGTCTCACTCGTTGCCATACTTGATGCGGATAAAGAGGGTTTTTTGAGGGATGAGCGGTCAATAATACAGACATCGGGAAGGTGCGCTCGAAATGTCAGAGGCAAGGTCTTGCTCTATGCTGAGAATATTACCAACTCAATGAGCAGGGCGATAGCGGAGACAGGGAGAAGGCGTGCAAAGCAGATTGAGTATAATGAAAGACATGGCATCACACCTGAGAGCATAGTCAAGTCAGTAGAGGAGGTTCTGGGCATAACAAGGGTTGCTGATGCAGTTTCTGAGGCAGCATCCGGTGTAGGAGAGTTCAAGGCAGGATTAGTTGACCCTGTAGAGCAAATGCTGAAGGAGATAGAGGAGGGTTTGAAGAGAAGACCCGAGAGAAGTGAAGATGCGAAAAAGGAGATGCTTATAAAACTTGAAAGAATTATGTGGGAGGCAGCATATAACGAGAGGTTTGAGGAGGCGGCGCGCCTTCGCGATGAGATAAAGAAATTAGGTGGTCCCATTGGCGTTGGCTCAAAGAAAAGATACAGGAGAAAGAAGAAGTAGAAAAGTTTTATCTGGTTAAATATGTTATATGATGTTCTCTATAATATTGCTGGAAAGATTGTCCGCCTTGAAGGTCGTAAATTCCTCCTTCTTAGAAAAGGTGCAAAGCCAGATTTTCTAATAGGTCCTAAACCGGGGCAAGCAACCGCTCTTTACATTCATATTCCATTTTGTAAAGTTCTCTGTTCCTACTGCTCATTCAATAGATACCCGTTTGAAGGGGAGAGGACGAGGTCATACTTCAAGCATCTATTGGGGGAGATAGAAATTTATAAGCGACTGGGCTTTAATTTCTCCAATGTCTATATAGGTGGTGGAACTCCCACAGTTATTTTTGATGAACTCAGTAATCTTCTTGAATACCTGCATAAATGCTTTGTTATTGAGAGCATATCGCTTGAGACAAACCCCGGTGATATAACAGATGAAATCATCAAAGTATTAAGAGACCTTGGTGTAAAACGGCTGTCTATGGGTGTTCAGTCATTCAATGATAAATTACTGAAGGCGATGGGTCGCCTTTCCCATACAGGAGTTGAGGCGAGAAGGAAGGCAGAGCTCGCTCAGGGTAAATTTGACACATTCAATATTGATATTCTCTATAATTTTCCCACACAGACATATAAAATGTTAAGAGATGATATTACTACTGTAAAGGAACTCGGTGTTGACCAGGTCACCTTCTATCCTCTTATGCCTGCTCGCTCAATTGAAGGTAGAATTATAAAGGACATAGGAACGATTGATAGAGGAAGGGAGAGGACTTTCTTCAATCTGATAGTTGATGAGTTCTATGGGGGTGGTTATAAGCCATCAACAGTGTGGTGTTTTTCAAGGGGCGAGAGAATGATAGATGAGTATATTATTGACTATGATGACTATATTGCGGTAGGAAGCGGTTCTGTTGGTCTTTACAATGGTCACTTCTATGTTAATACATTCTCTCTTGACAGATATAATGAGATGATTGATATGGGCGAACTTCCGATTGTTATGTTCAGGCATCTGAGTGGAAAAGAGGAGATGAGGTATCACATCCTAACTGGTTTATTTGGGATGAGCATAAGCGATGGGCGAAGGTTTATAAATTATGGGTTTGATTTAATGAGGGAGATGTCAGATGAGATAGCCCTTTTGAAGTTATTGGGAATTGTGGATGGAAATGGTGAAGGATTATTGGTAAAGAGAAGGGGAATGTTCTTTGTGAGCATTATGATGAAGGAGTTTTTCACCGCCTTGAATGACTTGAGGTATTATTGCAGGGTTTTGGAATTGTAAAATATCACTTTATTAACCTGAGATAGAATATTATGTAGCGTTGCCATTCCTACGGCGACGAAAAGAAAATATTGTGTATAGATTTCTCTTTGAGAAAATAAAAAGCCAGCAAACTAATGCTGGCTTAAAACCTATGAAAGGTCTGAAGTTCTTTTCGTAATAAGTTTAAATAGCGGTATCGACCTGGGAGCCAGAAGGGGACTAATTGCCAGATATTTCATTGCTGTTCCTGTCGCAGACAGCATATTTTCTGGCAAACCCCATATAGACCGTGGCATTATCCTGACCAGTCCGTCAGGACAGGTAGCCACTGGTCAAGGCACCATGATACTCCTTAGAAAGGAGGTGATCCAGCCACACCTTCCGGTACGGCTACCTTGTTACGACTTCACCCTCCTTACCAGCCGCACCTTCGGCACCTCCCTCTGCAAGCAGTTGGGTCAGCGACTTCGGGTGCAACCAACTCGGATGGTGTGACGGGCGGTGTGTACAAGGCCCGGGAACGTATTCACCGTGGCATGCTGATCCACGATTACTAGCGATTCCGCCTTCATGGAGCCGGGTTGCAGACTCCAATCCGAACTGAGGCAGATTTTTTGGATTTGCTCTTCCTTGCGAATTAGCAGCCCTTTGTATCTGCCATTGTAGCACGTGTGTAGCCCCGGGCTTAAGGGCCATGATGACTAGACGTCATCCCCACCTTCCTCTGGCTTTCGCCAGCAGTCTCCATGGAGTGCCCAGCATTACCTGGTAGCAACTATGGATAGGGGTTGCGCTCGTTGCGGGACTTAACCCAACATCTCACGACACGAGCTGACGACAGCCATGCAGCACCTGTGCAGGTGTCCTGGAATAAAATCCCAGGAAGAGTGTGTTTCCACACCTGTCGCCTGTATGTCAAGCCCGGGTAAGGTTCTTCGCGTTGCATCGAATTAAACCACATGCTCCACCGCTTGTGCGGGCCCCCGTCAATTCCTTTGAGTTTCAGTCTTGCGACCGTACTCCCCAGGCGGGGTGCTTAATGCATTAGCTCCGGCACTGAAGGGGTCGATGCCTCCAGCACCAAGCACCCATCGTTTAAGGCCAGGACTACCGGGGTATCTAATCCCGTTCGCTCCCCTGGCTTTCGCGCCTCAGCGTCAGTTCTGGGCCAGGTGACCGCCTTCGCCGCAGGTGTTCCACACGATATCTACGCATTCCACCGCTACACCGTGTGTTCCGTCACCCTCTCCCAGACTCAAGACAGGCAGTTTCCCTGGCAGGTCCCCGGTTGAGCCGGGGTATTTAACCAGGGACATACCTATCCGCCTACACGCCCTTTATGCCCAGTAATTCCGGACAACGCTCGCCCCCTACGTATCACCGCGGCTGCTGGCACGTAGTTAGCCGGGGCTTTCTCACGAGGTACCGTCACCCAATAAGGGTATTAACCTTATTGGACATCTTCTCTCGCGACAGGGCTTTACGACCCGAAGGCCTTCCTCGCCCACGCGGCGTCGCACCGTCAGGCTTTCGCCCATTGCGGATGATTCCCGCCTGCGCCTCCCGTGGGGGACTGGACCTTGTCTCAGTTCCAGTGTGGCCGGACATCCTCTCAGACCGGCTACCCGTCATTGGTTTGGTGAGCCGTTACCTCACCAACTGCCTGATAGGACGCGGACCCCTCATTAGGTGATAGCTTGCAAGCAGAGGCCACCTTTCTCATATCTATCATGAGATAAATGTGAGATATGCGGTATTAGCACCCCTTTCGGAGTGTTATCCCGCGCCTTAGGACAGGTTGTCCACGCGTTACTCACCCGTTTGCCGCTCTACTCGGCAGTCCCGAAGGACCGCCTTTCGCGCACGACTTGCATAAGCTTAGGCACGCCGCCAGCGTTCGTCCTGAGCCAGGATCAAACTCTCAATGAAACTCAAAACCTACCGACAGGAATACCACTAAAATATTCCTTATTCTTACTCGAAACTCCAGACCTTTCAAAGAACAAAAACTTCATCTACTATATTTTATAGCATATATTTTCTTACCTGTCAAGTGTTTTATTTCGTTTTTGATAAAATATTTTAATGTTTAAATTGACATTGCTTAAAAATTCATGATGAAATATATATATTTTTTTGTTAAAATATATGATAGGCAATTTGGAGGTGAATTTAGATGCCACTTGCTAAGGAGAAAAAGACAGAACTTATTGGAACATATAAGAAGCACGAGAAGGACACCGGCTCCCCCGAGGTGCAGATAAGCATCTTCTCAGAGAGGATAAGACAGATAACAGAACATCTTTCAAGACACAGGAAGGATGTTCACTCAAGATACGGGCTTCTCAAGTTAGTAGGTAAAAGACGCCGTCTTCTTGACTATCTGAAAGATAGAGATATTGAGAGATACAGAAAGATAATAAAGGAATTGAATATAAGACGATAGGTTTTTATGAAGAATGAATATGAACTGGAGATAGGGGGGCGGGTTTTCAGGTTCGGAACGGGTGAGCTCGCCAAACTCGCTGACTCATCTGTAACTGTCCAGTATGGCGATAGTTTGGTCATTGTATCTGTCTGTCGTTCTGAAGAACCATTAGAAGATACAGATATTACACCACTGATGGTTGAATACCGTGAGAAGACATACGCTGCAGGAAAGATTCCCGGTGGTTTTTTCAAGAGGGAAGGCAGACCAAGTGAGAAAGAAATGCTCACCTCAAGAATGATTGACAGACCTATAAGACCATTGATAGCCGAGGACTTTAACTATGATATACAGATAACTGCTTTTGCGTTATCATCTGACCTTGAGAATGATACCGATATACTCGCTGTCAATGGTGCATCGCTTGCTATGTGCCTTTCTGACATACCATTTGATGGACCAATTGGAGCAGTGAGAATTGGATATATTAATAATGAATTCATTATAAATCCTACATTTGCTCAACTGGAGGAGAGCGCACTTGACCTTGTTGTCGTCTCAAAAGATGATAAAGTAATTATGCTTGAAGGCGGTTCTTCTCAGGTAAATGAAGACATTATCAACAGAGCGATTGAGGTAGGAATGAAGGAGGCACAGAGATTAGCAGAACTTCAGTTGAAGATAAAAGGAGAACTGGGAAAGACGAAGATGACCTATACTCCGTTAGAAGTTGACCCAACATTGAAGGAGAAAATTACCTCTACATATTACCAGAAGTTGAGCGATTTAATACAGTTGGAAGATAAGGATGAGAGAAAACAGAAGAGAGATGAACTGGTTAAAGAAGCAGTAGAAGGTTTAAAAACTGATGAAGAAAAGAAGATTGAGGGTGATATAAGGAAGATATTTGATGAGATGGAGAAGGAGGCATTCAGGCATCTTGTGCTTGAAGAAGGTCACAGACCCGATGGTAGAGATTTTAAGGACATAAGACCTATTGATTGTAAGATTGGAGTCCTTCCGAGGACCCATGGTTCTGCCATATTCACCCGCGGTCAGACGCAGGCACTCGTTGTTTCCACACTCGGTAGTGTTGATGATGAACAATTGATAGATTCACTTGAGGGCGACACATACAAGAAGTTCATTCTGCACTATAACTTCCCACCGTTCTCCGTTGGTGAGGTCAAGCCGATACGAGGTGTGAGCAGAAGAGAGATAGGGCACGGTGCTCTGGCTGAGAAAGCAATCTCGGCTGTTATTCCAGACGAGAATCTATTTCCTTATACCATAAGGGTTGTCTCGGACATACTTGAGTCAAATGGCTCGTCATCTATGGCGACTGTCTGCGGTGCGAGTTTATCACTGATGGATGCAGGTATTCCGGTAAAGGCGTCCGTTGCCGGTATTGCGATAGGTCTCGTTAGTAATGAGAACACATATTGCCTTCTTACGGACATTCAGGGGATGGAAGACCACTATGGTGAGATGGACTTAAAGGTTGCAGGAACAAGAGATGGCATCACTGCTATTCAGATGGATTTGAAGATAAAGGGTATTACACCTGATATGCTGAAAGAGGGAATGGAGATGGCGAGGGGTGCAAGGTTAAGGGTTCTTGATATAATGAGCGGGGTTCTTTCCGAACCAAAAAAGGAACTCTCACCCTATGCGCCGAGAATAAAGATACTTCAGATACCGACTGATAAGATAGGTGAGGTTATTGGTCCCGGTGGCAAGATGATAAGGAAGATAATCAGCGAGACAGGGGTAGATATAGATATAAAGGATGATGGCAGGGTATTTATATCAAGCACAGATACAGAAGGGGTAAAGAAGGCGGTAGATATAATAGAGAGTTTGACAGCAGAGGTTGAGGTTGGAAAGATTTACAAAGGGAAGGTAATGAGAGTTATGGATTTTGGGGCATTTATTGAGATACTTCCCGGCAAGGAAGGATTATGCCACATCTCTCAACTTGATGTAAACAGGGTAGGTAAGGTAGAGGATGTTGTGAAGGTCGGGGACGAGGTTATAGTTAAACTTACGGAAATAGACGACCATGGAAGGTTGAATCTTTCAAGGAAGCAGGCGTTAATAGAGATGGGCATTGTTAAAAAGCCCGAGACAGACAATAACGATGACAGAGATAGACGAAAACATCAGAATAAGCAAAACCGACCAAGGTATTAGGGTTATATCTGAATATATTCCCTGGGTTCATTCAGTATCCATTTGTATTGCTGTCAATAGAGGTTCCTCCTGTGAGGATGTGAGTGCATCTGGAATTTCGCATTTTACAGAACATATGCTATTTGAGGGCACAGAGAAGAGGACTGCAAACCTGATAGCATCGCATCTTGAAGAGGTCGGTGGTTATATGAACGCTGAGACGGGGAAGGAAGAGACATTATATTATGCAAGGGTAGGAAAAGATTACATTGACCGGGCATTTGACCTTCTATCTGACCTTATCACGAATGCTTTATTGAAAGAAGAGGATATTGAGAAAGAGAGAGGTGTTATTCTAAGAGAGATAGCGACATATAATGACCTGCCGCAGGAAAACCTTCTTGATAGGGCATTGTGTCTTTTATATAGTGAGAATAGCAGTTATGGGAGACCCATTGTTGGTTACATAGATACTGTTCGCAATATGAAGAGGGACAACCTTATATGGCATCTGGCAAAAAATTACACTCATAATAATATGGTCGTCGCATGTGTGGGTAATCTCAGTCATGAGAAACTTACTGACCTTGTAAATGAGAAACTTGAGAATGGTTTAAGGTGGTCAGGTGGAAAAATGCCTGATATTGAATTTAAACCACCACCCATTAAAAATATTGAGGATAAGAAGCTTGAACAGCAGTATATATGTCATATATGGAATGGCATAAAATATTCTGATGAGAGAAGATACGCATTTGGCATATTAAATGCAGTTCTTGCTGGAATGGTCTCGTCTCGCCTTTATCAGCGGGTGAGGGAAGAACTCGGTCTTGTCTATGATATATCGTCGTTTCCGCAATTTATGAAAGATGCTGGCTTTTTCGCTATAATGTTTGCTACAAATCCAGAGGCGTGTGGCAGGGTAATAGAAATAGTTCGGGAGGAGATTACCAGGATAAGCAGTTATGGTATTTCAGATGAAGAATTGACAAGAGCGAGAGAATATATTAAAGGTGGTATCATGCTTGGACTTGAGTCAACTGTGAACCGACTGATGAGGATTATAAGGAATGAGTTATATCTTGAGAGGCATATTACCTTTGAGGAAACGATAAATAAGTTTGATAAGGTTGATAAGGGGGATGTCCAGACACTATCTCATGAGATATTCACGGGCAGGGATATTGTCTGTGTGGTTGGACCAAAGGCGAAAAGGTTAGAGGCGTTAATAACGAAGAAGAGAGTTTAAGGAGGTTTAATATGTGCGAGAGTTGCGGTTGCGGTGAGGAAAAACCTATTGATAAGAGAAAGAAAGAAGAAGAGGAAGAGAAAGAGAAAGAAAAGCAATAGATATTTGAGAATTTTTTGATAGAGTTTAGAATAGAGTTGAGAAAGGAGGTGTAATATGTGTCCTTGTGGAAGTAAGGCGCCAGAAAAGAAGAAAGTAACAAAGACAAAGAAGGCACCAGCGAAGAAGACAGTAAAGAAGAAGAAGTAGTAGAGAGTAAAAGTAGTTATAAATTCATTTTTTATATGAAGTGGCAGAAGATACCTGTTCATGATGTAGGTGTTGTTTACAATAGGGCGGTTCAGTTTCATGGGCATAGCGGACCCTATCTGGCGCTTGGTGTTGCTATCGGTCTTGCGGGTCTTCGCCATCTTGGTTCTACTGGCTACTCTGGAATTGAGGTGGAATGCTACTGTGGAAGTGAGCCACCGGTGAGTTGCTTTCTTGATGGCGTGCAGGTGGCGACGGGTTCCACTATAGGCAAGGGTAATCTGATAGTAAAGGACAATGGAAAGCTTGAAGCGGTCTTCAGGACAGATGAGGGAGAAGTGAGATTGAAGGTAAGTGATGAATATAAAGCAATAGCAAAGAACTGCGATGACTTTGAGATGGGTGTCAAACTGGCAGAAGAGATTCTTTCAGCACCAATAGATGAGGTTATTGAAATTTTATAATAAATATAAAGATTACTTTATTTAATCAAATAATTATTATGTCTTTTTCATCCTCTTCAGACATTTTCTCATCTCGGGCAGATTTGATGCTATAACTACAAGGTCATCGCCTTCATTAAATGTGAAATCCTTCTCAGGATTCAGTATCGGCTTTCCCCCTCTTATGACACCTATTGGTATCGCTGTATATTTCTCCCTTAAAATTGAAAATGAATCATCAAATTTCTTGCCTGTTAACTCATCGGGCATCTTGCACCTGTATATCTCGTTCCCCTCACCCGCTGTTATTAATTGCGATATCACCTCTGAAATACCGTGAGATAGCGCAGCACTGGCTATCATCTTTGATGTGAACTCACCCGAGATTATAAACTCATCTACATGGGCATACTGGAGATGCTTTATATTAGAACTGTCAAGTATCTCGGCACAACTATAGACATCTCTGTTAAGCGTCTCTATGGTAAGCACCGTCAGTATTGTCCTTGCATCAGCATCATCAAGTTTCTTTCCACCTGCTGTATCTGTTATTACAACCGCAGTATCTGCCTGCTTTATTCCCGCCCTAATCAGAATATCGTCGTCTGATGGATTTCCACGCACGAAATTGATATTCTTGAACTCAACATCAAGCATCGGGTTTTCTTCAAGGTCTGCAATAATTGCTATTGGTTTTGCGTTATCACCCATCAGATTGATTATCTCCTCCACGATAGAGCGCGCTCTTGTATTCCATCCACATATTATTATGTGGTTTTTCAAATGTAGTGTTTTCATACCCTTACCCTCTTTCATTTTGTTTATGACCATAACGGTCGCAAATGTGGCGGTTATTGCGCTGACAAAGGCAATACCGAAGAATATAAGAAATGTTACGATAATTTTTCCAAGAAATGTAACTGGCTTTGTCTCAACGAAGTCAGCAGATACCATTGTGAAGAAGGCAGACCATATTGAACTCCATAGAGTGATATTCGGGTCTTTCGGTTTCTCAACAAGGTAGAAAAGTAGAGAAGCAGTAAAAACAGTTAAGACGCCGATTATCAGAAATCGGACAAGTATAGGCCAGAACCTGATAAGAACAATTTTGATTATTTTAAGATAGCGTTTTATCAGTTCCATATCTTTTTTCTACATAATAATTAAAATGTCAAAATCTTATTTCTGTTAGATTTTTTAACCCTTCATTAACCATATTGCTTTTTCTCTAAAAAAGTTTTTAAGTTCTTCAATTGTTATTTCCTTTCGCATTCTTGGAAGAATTCCAATATTTTCTACTTTCGCAAGTGAGACAGAGAGCCAGTAGTTTTCTAATACAACATGTTTCTTTTTTGCCTTTTCTATCAGTTTTTCAAACGATATGACCTCTCTATCAATAAAGAAAACATCTACGAAGTCCTTTGGCTCTCCTCTATCATAAAGTGCAGACAGTTTGTTACAGGAAATATCAATAAGATTATCTATATATATATCATATTTTTTATTCAGGACCTTTTCTCCCAATCTATAAGGACTATCAAGAGCAAAATCACAGCGAACTATCTCATCACCTCTTGTTATGAAAAATTCAATATAACTTATGAAACTCTTCTTTATTTCAATTTCTCCTTTAATTTTTGATGCTATTTCATTGATAATGGGTAATGCTCTTAATACATCTCTCTCTTCATCAGTAAAAAAGTCCATATCTTCTGATATTCTATGCTGTAAATAAAATGCTGAAAGAGCAGTTCCTCCAGTAAGATAGAATATATTTTTCAGTTCTGTTGCGGAGAAGATTTTTAAGAATTCCTCCTGGAGCGCAGTTAATACCTTCATATTACTTTGTTATTCTTATATACCACTCCCAGAATGTTCTCACATTTCTTGATAAGAATAATTTATCCAAGTATTTTTCAATAAGTTCAAATGGAATCTCTAATATGTCTTTAAGTGTTCCATTGTTAAGTATCTTTGAGATATAAAGTATCAGTATTACCTCTTTCTCAAGGTCTTCTTCTTTTATATCATAATCCCAGATGAGTTTCTTATTCAACTTTAACTTTTTATTCATAACAAATGACCTCTTTTTTTCTTTACAATAATGAATATGATATTTTACCTTCCACCGCCAGCGCAGGCGCAGGCGCATCCAGCACAGGCGCAGGCACAGGCACAACCTCCGCCACCGCCATAGTGTCCACCACTTGATGTCGAGATGGGTGGTGGATTTGTTATATTGGTCACTCCGCCTGTAAAGCCGGTGATACTGCTTACAATATTGTGGGAAAAACTGCTTATGCTTGAGGTGATGCTGTGGGCGAACGATGAGCCAGGTAGTGTTGGCAGACCTAATGTTGTGCCTCCTCCTCCCGTTGATGGTGTGCCTGGAACACTCGTTCCGGTATTCTCCCACCAGTCAGGCACATATACTGTTCTGCCTGTTATTATGATTGGCATCCTGCTGTCAAAGTCATCGTCAAGCATCATCCACTCTGTATAGTCATCAATGACTGACTTTAAATCGTCTGGTGCCTTAGCCTCTGTAAGCAGTTTCCATGCTTTTGCTATAATCAGACGATAGTAATCCCTTGTTTCTTTGAGTGAAAAGCCCTTGAGTTTTGTATTCACCGATTTAATCATCTCAATACACATGTCTTTCAGTTTCTTCTCATCCAATTTGCCATCTTTATTTATTGAAGATATGAAATCCTTTTCATACTGGTATAAATCACTTTCTTTAGCACCACCTGTAAGTTTCTCAAGTTTCAACGGGTCATTTGAGGTTACCTTGATATTTTTCTTCTTTATGAGTCCAAATAGAACTAGTGCAAGAACCTTATTTAATGGGTATTCAAGGACTATTGCTGATTCTGGTGCGGTGAGACCCCTCTTTATACCTACACCTTCAACTGATGCCCTTGCTGGAAAATACTTCATCCTTCTCCTTCTTGATGATATGATGCTTGCTATGATAATAAACCCGAAGATACTTACAGGGATAAGGCAAGGTATAATACTCCCGAGGAATTTGAAAAATCCTACAATAAGTTTCCAGATGAGCGGTGGTTCTGTATTAATTGGACCGGTTATAACCCTCTTTGGAAACGATGCACCGAACATATATTGCTCGGAAGGAGATGCATCTGATATATGCCAGGTATAGACAACCCTGTTATCTATCATCGCCTTCTCTGTCGGCTCATTCTTGTGCCATCTTGGTTCATCAGCAGTTACACCTTCGGGCAGGTAAAAGCTAACAGTGAGGTCTGTCGTGCCGAAGGCGAATTCAGAACTGAACCAGGTTGGTGAGAACTCAACGCTTGCGTAGTCCTTATCGGCAGTATCCTGCCATACCATCTTTTTATTTACACCTTCTACCATAAGAACTGAGGTCTCATCAGCATAAATCTTCTCTTCACCAAAGAGATGAACCTCAACACCAATCGGTATATACTCACTTACCCTTATATCTGTGAGGGGCTTTCCATCAATCCACGCTTTGACAGAGTCAAGGTCGTAGTCCTTTGTGGGAAAGCCGATATCAACGACATCTATCGGGTCATACCCGGACATTGTCTTAAAGCCAATGTGATAGACAATTCTTATTGATGAGTCAGGTTCAATATAGACATTGACAATCTCTTTTGGAACCTCAAAGCCATAGTTCTGAGCGCTTATACTGAATGGCAGTGTAAATGCAATAGCGGTTAGTAATATGAATAATCGAATCTTTTCTCTCATTTTTAATAAAAATAATCTATCAGCAAACATATATATAAATCCTCCCTATAAATAGTTTTTCATATATTCAATTGAATTTTAACAGAAGAATATGATTTGTGTAATACAGGTTTTTTATTCTAAATTTAATTTTAATTGTTAACAAGTATTTGGTATCTATTCTTGTTATATTGTTATAATATCATTCTATAATGTTGAGGTGATTAAAATGAAACTATTGGAGAGAAATTTATTTTTCCTATTGTTAATTTTAGCACTCATATTCCACATCATCGTTATCTTTATCGTCTTGAAGCCACAGAGTAGCCCATATATTGGCGATATGATGGACAAGCATATGGTCTATCTCGTCTCGCAATCATTAATTGATGGCAAGCCCGCGCCATCACCTTACTGGAATATCGGCTACCCCGCCCTCCTCGCTCTATTCCACAGATGTGGTGTTCCATATATAACCACCGAGAGGTGGCTCTCGCTTCCCTTCTCGCTTCTGTTTCTCTTCCTCACCTTCATTATTGCAAGACGCCTTTCTGATGTAAAGGTTGCATTCTTAACCTGCATTGCACTCTCATTCTCGGAGGTCTTCATACTCAAGTCAATAGGCGCTAAGGACTTTATGCTCTCAGCAGTGCTTATCCTTCTGTCAATGATGGTGTTTTTTGATTTCAAAGACGAGAAGAAAAGGTTGCGATTAATCATCTATGGCTTTATACTTGGTCTTTCATTCACATTCAGATATATCTCTCTCTACCTTCTGCCATTTTTTATCTTTTACATATTTATTATCAAGGGCAAAAGGGAAGGTCTTGTGCTCTCGCTCTTCTATATCGCAGGGTTTATAATAGGTGGTCTCCCGCAGTTTGCTATTGCGACTTATAAATGGGGTAATCCGTTCTACTCCGAGAACGCTAAGACAATCTGGTTCACTGTAAATCACATTGACGACTGGGCGAGATTTCTGACCACAAATCAACATTTTTCAACACTGTCTGTCTTCATTAATAACCCGAAGGGCTTCATTGCGAACTGGCTCAGGAGCGCCAATGCCTTCATAACCTCAATGCCGGTAAATCCCCCGCTCATATTCCTCTCATACGCTGGGCTTTTTGTTCTTCTGATAAAGGCGGGGAAGGGCTGGCTCAGATTTGCGATAGTTATGATGGTGATGTATCTCGCAATAACATTCTTATACAGGGCATATTCCGATTATCTAATTCCTGTGATGCCTTTTCTATGTTTTGGTGGCATCTGGTTCATATATGAGTATGTCCCGGAGAGGTTGAAGGGTAAAAGAGTCAGGTGGCTACCGTTGAGGTATTCTGTGCTCGCTCTTGTATTGGTATATATGCTTGTATTTTCATATAACAGGGTGAATAAGACGGATGAGAGCGTTGTCTGGGAAAGGGATGCGATTGGGAAGGTCGCGGAGGTCCTTAAGAAGGATGGTGTTAATGACCCATCAAGCGTTCTCTCAACAGATATGTGGTATCTATACCTTCCGGGCGCTAAGGGGGACTTCTGGGAATATAAGCAGGTGCCGTTTGATATGACAGAGCCGTATAAAGTGATTGAATATGCTATTGACCATAACTATCGTTATCTCCTGTTGTATGACAGATATAAGGGCGCTTATGGCGACTGGTCGGGTCTTCCCGAGAAACTCATGGATATGAAACTGCCCGCCAATTTTGTGAAGGTTCTTGATATGGAGGACTCAAAGAGGAGATTGGAGTTATATAGGATAGTAGGGTGAAAGATAATTGTTTAAATGACATAAAATAATGTAAAAAAATTTTTAAAAAAAATTTAAAATAAGGTATTGACAAAGTATAGAAAATTTATAATAATTTTGTTAGGAGGGTTATGATGAGAAAATATTTATACTTTTCACTAGTTTTAGTTTTGTTCCTTATATTGGTATCTACTACTTCTGCATGGTGGGAAGTCATAAGATTATCAGACATTAGTACATCTTGAAATGACATGAGTCCCTGTGTTGTCGGAACAACTATTTATTTTGCCTCTGATAATGGTCCAGGACACTTTGGCAAAAGTGATATTTATTATGCAACATATAGCGGTAATAATAAATGGACAAACAAGACAAATGTTGGTTCTGGAGTAAATACAAGTAACGATGAATATTGTCCCTGGGTTGTTGGAAATTATATGTATTATACCTATGCAACAGGGAATCCACCCTGTTATCTTTATGTGTCTGAATATTCGGGAGGTAGCTGGCAAAAAGGTATTCAACTTCCTGGTTATTCACCATCTGGTAATGATTTTAACCCATCTGTGCCGTCTTCAAATGATATACTATATTTTGCTTCTACTTATGGCTCACCAAATTATGGTCTTTATGACATATATTATATTACAAAAACTGGTAGTAACTGGGGTGGTAAAACAAATGTAGGAACACAAATAAATACATCAACCTATGAAGCAACTCCTGGTATAACACCTGACGGAAATACACTTTTTTTTGCTAGAATGGTAAATAATAAATTTCATATTTTTAGAGCTACTGGAAATCATAGTTCATGGAGTAATGTTGAGGAATTACCAGACCCAGTAAACCTAAGTGGTTATACCAGTTATTGTCCCTGTTATATCTCAAGTGATAGAAAACTATATTTTTGTTCAGACAGACCCGGCGGAAGTGGTGGAATGGACTTATATGTTGCAAGAGATAGGTCAGCAATAGAGCCAACATCACTGGGTGTATTGAAGGCAGTATTTCATTAGGAACAAAACTTTTGGGGGGTGGTTATTATTATCACCCCTCCATTGTAAATTGATGTTGGGATGATTGAAATGATAGATAATAAGATAGTAAGAGTTTGTTTACTTTCTATGATACTGATGCTCTTAAATATTTCTTTTACTAAAGATAATAAAGTATTTATCATAAATGACATCTTTAATGTAATGAACTCAAAATGCATAATAAATAATTACGCACCGCCCGGTGATTTCAACTTATTAACACCTGCAAATAATTCAAATCAACCACCTGGAAATATTCACTTTACATGGGAGACATCATCAAATGCCGATTACTATCGCATAATAGTTGATGATAATTCTGATTTCTCATCCCCTGTTTTAGACAAATCTTATATAACAGTAACATTCTATGATTATTCATTCAATACACAGGGAAGATATTACTGGAAAGTAATAGCCTATAATAATGAAGGACAAAGGCAGTGTAGATATCCATTCACGTTTACTATAACAGGCAATTCAATTGAGAATGTATCTCTGGGTAATATTAAAATACTATTTTTAGAATATTAATTGGAGGTAAAAAAAATTTAAAAAATGTTATTTTTTTGCTTGACATGTAATTTTATATTTTATTAGAATGTATTGTTAAAAAGAGGAGGGGCATAAAATATGAAAAAGATTGGTTTTATTTGGTTTTTAACCGCATTGACGCTTTTAATTCCTATTCTATCCTCAGCGGATGAGATTACTCTTCAACCAGATTATATACTTGGTAAGGACTCATATATAAGACAATCAGACCCAGGTAGAAACTGTGGCTCAGAATCAACACTCTTTGTATATAACGATGAATCTCAAAAAGGCATAATGCGAACATTTATTGAATTTGAGTTTTCTAAGATTCCTTCTAACTCAACAATAAATAAAGCAACACTCAGTTTATGGGTCTATACATTACAAGGAAACACGAACCAGTATATAAGAGTATATCGTAATGCTTCATCATGGGATGAAAATACTATAACATGGAATAATTATCCACCTTTCTACTCAGGGATGTATGTTGATACAAAACCGCCATCTTCAACAGGAGTGTGGTTTGATATAGATATTACTCAAATTGTTCAATCATGGATAAATGGAAGTTTTTCAAACTATGGGATGGTATTACAATGGGTAAATGAAACCGAATATATCTGGAGACATATTGAATTTGTTAGCAGTGATTATAGTAGTGACTCATCAAAGCATCCTAAACTATATATAAATTACACGCCACCTGGTGGTAATAAACCAGGTGCTTTTAATCTATTAACTCCAACTAATAACTCATCACAACCACCGGGAAATGTTCACTTTTCCTGGGAGCCATCATCTAATGCAGATTACTATCATATGATAGTTGATGATAACTCCGATTTCTCATCGCCTGTTTTAGACATACCTAATATAACGGGAACATTCTATGATTATGCATTTCCAAAGCAGGGAAAATATTACTGGAAGGTGATAGCACATAACAATTATGGTGATACACCATGCAATTCAACATTCGCATTTACAATAGCAAATACAAGCCCCCCGGGCGACTTTTCATTAAAAACACCGGGAGACAAGAGTTCAATTAATCCAGGTAATATCTACTTCTCCTGGGAGACATCTACTGATGCAGATTATTACAGAATTGTGGTTGATGATAATTCTGATTTCAGTTCACCTGTTCTTGATAAAGATGGTGTAACGAGCACATTCTATGAATACACAATTAATAAAAATGGATTATACTACTGGAAGGTTAGAGCACATAACAGTTATGGTGATAAATGGTGCAGGTCTGTATTCACATTTAATATTGCTGATAACAGCCCACCTGGAAGTTTCAACCTGACACAGCCAGAGAATAACTCTTCACAGCCACCTGGAAACACACGCTTTGAGTGGGAGAAATCATCTAATGCGACTTATTATCGTATTATATGCGATGATAACTCTGACTTTAGTTCACCTGTATTTGACAAAAATGTGTATCTTGAGAATTATGAATACAATCTTACAAACCCCGTTAAATACTACTGGAAGGTCCAAGCAAGAAACGATTATGGTCAACAGTGGTGTAATAATAATTTTAATTTTACAATTTCAAACAATTCACCACCTGGAAGTTTCGCACTTAGAAAACCAGATAACAACTCTAAATTTGATAAGCCAGGTAATATTCATTTTGAATGGGAGAAGTCATCTGGTGCTACAAAATATCACATATATATTGATGATGAGTCAGGATTTGACCCAAAATACTATGTTCACGATGAAGAGACAAAAAATACAACTTTTGATTATTACTTAAATTATAGTGATAAACCATATTACTGGTGTGTTTGGGCTGAGAATGTTAATGGTAAGAAAAGAAGCACACCTGATTACTTCACATTTGAAATTAAACAAACTGGCAACTTTGATTTTAATATAAAACAGATATATTTCAGCTCTATGGCCACTAAGGAAAATTTTGAAGGTTATCCAGTTCCAGGCGCAGGAGATAATGTTATAGGTGCTATAATTGAGAAAAAATCAACAAAACCCTATAGTAAATGTATTGTAAAATTCTTTGATATGACAAATGACCCGAATAATCCTATAGGAGAATATGAGATTAGAAATTCTGAATGGTATGAAAAAAGGAAAAATATTAATAATCCTACTGCTTTTGCATATATAGGTTTGAATAAAAAAACACAAATTATTAAGGACCATATAATCAAGGTAGAAATATATATTGATGGCAAATCTATAAACAACAGTAGAGAATCAAAATTATCTTTGGGTTATTTATATAAAAATAATAAAGATTTCAAATTACCAATTGATACTTTCTGGCAATTTGAAAATCCTCCTTTTAGTTATGAAGATTACCTTTATTTTAGTGAATATTTTCTTAAAGACCTTTTACCTTATTTAATTAGTTTTAATATACCCACAGATGCATTTATGGCAGCAATGTTATTTGCTGGTGCCTTTATGTCTATAGATATTGCACATTGCTATGGTATGTCAAATTGTGTTATGGATTATTTTGAAAATTCATGGAAATTACCTGGAGGCAAAAATGTGGGGGATTTATTTTATGAAGGTGATATTAGAGGGAGAATTAATTTTTTACACTATTGTCAGTTACCAAGCTGTATAAAACATATGTATATAACAAGTTTTGATAAAGTTGATACTAAAAATGATTATAATTTAATAAAAGATAATATTAATAAAAATATACCTACTACAGTTTTAATATCTAAAACAAAAGAATATTCTTCACCAAAACATGCATTATTAGCATATAAATATGTTGAATTAGATAATCTTAAATTGGTTTATGTTTATGACTCAAATTTTTATAAGGAAGATATTATACATACGTATTATAAATTTCCATTAATTGAATTACTATGTTTTGACACAATAAATAATACTTGTTACTGGTTGTGTGATACTCCTTACATTAATGATTATTGTGATAATCCTAATCCTAATAATTATTATCCATTTGGATTTCCATATTCTGATTATAATAGTTTGGGCTGGCGACCAATTTATCAAACAACAATAGATCCAATATTTGAGTTTTTTGATTTTAAGTATTATGATTATAAAAGCTTTTTTTATTGGTATGAGAAACTCAGTGAATATTTAAATAAAGAAAAAAAGCATGAAGAGCAAACAGGTTTAATTAATTTTACAAATAATGACAAAAATAATATAAATGAAAATGAAATTCATATGTTATTGAATAAAACTCATAATGAAAATTTAAAATCAAATAAAGAAAATACAATGAATGAAAAATCTAGTTCAAATGATAATAAGCAGTTAATTATAACTTCATGTGGTTATGGAAATTTTTATGTGCAGGATGAAAATGGTTCTCGTTCAGGTATAATTAATGGTCAGGAAATATCTGAGATACCAGATACATCAATATATCAAAATGAAAATATGAAAAGTGAATTAGTTGTTTGTGCTCCACAGGGTAAGATAAATATTATATGTAATGGTAATTCACAAGGCACTATTGATATTGATATTTTTAAACCAATCCTTTTTGACCGGGGTCACTTAGTTATCTTTCAGGATTTAGATGTTGATGCAGGCACAACATACACAACAAGTTTTGATTTCAACTCTATGGATTTTAATATGATTAAAGATAGTGGTAAGGAATATGCACCGACATATAATGTCGTTTATGGTGAGCCAGAGACAGGTGGCGAAGGCGTCTCACTCAGTAATTCTTACTTCTATCCTAATCCTTATAACCCGAGTATAAGTGTTGGCGCCCTCCGCTTTTCACCATCTTCAGATTGCAATGTTGAAATTGAGATATTTGACGCATCCGGTAATAAAGTGATAACACTTGCAAATAATCTTAGTGTGATGAATGACAAGGTATCAGAGGTATGCTGGGATGGTAGGAATGCATCAGGTGATGATGTTGCCAATGGTGTTTACTTCTACAGTATTAAAACTTCAACAGGCGAGACCGGCTTTGGTAAGATAGCCATTGTTCGTTAAATAAAAATTATACTTATATGTTAAAGATAACTATTATTAGTATTATTTTTCTTGCATTATTTTTCTCTTTGGCAATAACTGATGATTCGGGTGGGTATGGTGGCGCCTTTCTAAAAGTAGGTGTATCTGCCCGCATTCTTGGTATGGGTGGTGCATTTGTCGGTCTATCAGATGATGTATCTTCTATATACTGGAACCCCGCGGGTCTTTCACAACTTCAGAATTATCATGCAGAATTTATGCACGCAAAGATGTCTATTGACAGGTCATATAATTTCATAGCATTCTGTAAGGGTCTTGGTAATTATGGAACCGCTGGCTTTGGCTGGATTAACTATTCAGTTAGCGATATACCTTCTTATGATGAATATAGAAACTATCTTGGAACTTTTTCCGACTCAGAGAACGCTTTTCTTTTCAGTTATTCTCGTGAGATTAACAAACGGCTATCACTTGGTGGTTCTTTTAAGTTATATACAAATGGACTGGCAGGTTATAAATCAAGCGGTAAAGGATTTGATATTGGGACAATCTATGAAGTTAATGAAAAGTATTTAGTATTCGGGTTTTCAGCACAGGATATTTTTGCATCAGTAAAGTGGAATACAATTTCAAAAAGAGAGGACCCTTATCCTACTACATATCGCTTCGGAGTTAAGACAGAGACGCCTTTTAAACCAATATGTGTTTTATTTGACCTGGAAAAGCAGAATAAAGTGGGTTTAAAATACCACTTAGGTGCAGAGTATTCATATTATCTGGGTTCAAAAACAAAGTTGGACTTTCGTGGTGGTATAAATGATAGTAAATATACTTTTGGTGCCTCTTTCAATTATTCGTTTGGGACATATATAATAGGTCTTGATTATAGTTATGCAAGCGACCCTTTGGGTGCTGGTAATACACATAGATTCAGTTTAGGAATTGACTTCCCCGAAAAATTAAGGGTTACACCACAACCAATTCATGAAGAACTACCTATAGAAGTGAAACCTCCTCTAGAAGAGAAACCACCAGTAGAAGAAAAACCAGTACCACCCTCTAAGATAATAATATATCCGGGGGGTGAACATTTTGTTTCATCTGGTGACTGCCTGTTCATAATTGCTGGTAAGTATTATCATGACCCATTTAAATGGCGTTTAATATATAATGCAAATAAAGATATAATTTCAAATCCACACTGGATATATCCAGATATGAAATTAGTTATACCTCCATATCCATAAAAATATTCATAAAATCTTAAAAAAGACATTATTCTCAAATTTATCTCCTTGATATTCTTCATTTATCTGTTATTCTATCTCTTAATATTCATTTCTAAATGAAAGGAGGTAGATATGGCGAAGATTCGCGATGATTATGGCATCACATTTGACGATGTCCTCCTCGTCCCAAAAAGGTCTTCTGTCCTTCCTGATGAGGTTAGCGTCTCAACGCGCCTTACACAGAAAATCTCTCTCAATATCCCCCTTCTATCAAGCGCTATGGACACAGTAACGGAGTCAGACCTCGCAATCGCTCTCGCCCGGGAGGGTGGTATCGGGGTAATTCACCGCAATATGGATATTGAAGACCAGGCGGGCGAGGTAATGAGGGTAAAGCGTTCTGAAAGCGGTATGATAGTAAATCCTATCACGCTTCCACCGGACAAGACACTCTCTGACGCACTTGACATAATGGCTACATATCACATATCGGGCGTTCCAATCACAACCACAGATGGCAAACTTGTTGGCATCCTCACAAACAGAGACCTGAGATTTGAGAGAGATATGACAAGGAAGATTGAGGATGTGATGACGAAGGATGGTCTGGTGACAGTCCCCGAGGGAACTACACTTGACAGTGCAATTGACATTCTCCATAAAAATAGAATTGAGAAACTTATGGTAGTTGATAAAAATGGCTATCTCAAAGGTCTCATTACTGTGAAGGACATTATGAAGAAATTGCAGTATCCCAATGCCTGCAAGGATGATATGGGTCGTCTCAGGGTTGGCTCTGCTGTTGGCACAGGTCCTGATACAATAGACAGAATCTCAGCTTTGAAGGAGGCGGGTGTTGACTGCGTTGTAATAGATACAGCTCACGGGCATTCGGATAGGGTCTTTGAGACATTGTTAAAAGTGAAGAAGGCATATTCAGATATGGATATTATTGTTGGTAATGTCTGCACTGCCGATGCGACAGGAGAGTTGATTGATTCTGGTGCTGACGCGGTCAAGGTAGGTATTGGACCGAGTGCTATATGCACAACAAGGGTTATTGCAGGTATAGGCATTCCACAGATAAGTGCTATATTGGAATGTGCTGAAGAGGCAGACAAACATAGTATACCCATAGTTGCTGATGGTGGCATTAAGTTCTCGGGTGATGTTACAAAGGCAATTGCAGCGGGTGCATGTTCTGTGATGATTGGCTCTCTATTTGCTGGAACAGACGAGAGTCCCGGTGAGGAGATACTCTATGAGGGCAGACGCTTCAAGGTCTATTATGGTATGGGCTCAATCGCTGCTATGAAGGTTGGCAAGTCAAAGGATAGATACTTCCAGGAAAAGCGCCTTGAGACGGCAAAACTCGTCCCTGAGGGCATTGAAGGAAGAGTGCCATTTAAGGGTCCGCTTTCTGATGTTGTCTATCAATTGGTCGGTGGTCTAAGGGCGGGTATGGGTTATGTTGGTGCTAAAGATATTGAGAACCTGCGCACAAAGTCAGAATTCATCAGAGTAAGCCATGCATCACTCATTGAGAGCCATCCGCACGATGTGATAATAACCCGTGAGGCGCCTAATTATGGTGTTAGATAAAATATAGTATGATTGGTGTAATACTCTCAGCGGGTAAGTCAACAAGGACATATCCCCTCACCTTAACAAGACCAAAACCGCTTCTCCCTGTCGCGGGCAAGACAATCATTGAACGGAATATTTCAGCACTTTCATCAGTGGTAGATTCAATTATTGTTGTCATTGGTTACAAAGGTGAGATGATAATAAATGAACTTGGGGATGAGTGCTCAGTTATTCCAATAAGTTATGTTTGGCAAGAAGAGCAGAATGGAACAGGTGGTGCCCTTATGCTTCTTGATGAATTCATTGATGATGACTTCATTGTTATTATGGGTGATGATATATATTCATCTAAAGATGCTGAGTTGGTCTTTCGGTATTGTCCTTCGGTTCTTCTTCATGAAATAGCAGATATATCAAGGTTTGGGGTTGTAGAGGTAAGAAAAGATTTTGTGTATTCAATTAAAGAAAAGCCGAAAGGTGGTGGATGCGGTCTTGCAAACTCAGCGATGTATCATTTTGACACTGATGTATTTAAGATATTACAGTTGCTTGGGCTTTCAAGCAGGGGAGAGTATGAACTGCCACAGGTTATGCTTATGGGTAAGTATAAGGGTAAGGTGAGGGCGGTAGTTGGAAAGGGTGAGTGGCGACCTATTGGATACCCATGGGACTATCTTATAGCGAATATTGAACATTCAAAAGAGGCAGGCGGTTCATTTATTGACAGAGAGGCGGATGTCTCACCGGAAGCACTTGTGATATCATCAGTAATAATGAAAAGGGCAAGAGTAGGAAGGGGTGCAAATGTTGTGTATAGCGTGGTTGGGGAGGGAGCAGTTTTAGGTGATGGTGTGAGGATTAGCGATACAGTAAAAAGCGGTGGGACGGTGGAGTCCGTAGTGAAGGGTGATGTGGTAGATACAGGGCTTTATAATCTAGGTGCGATTATTGGTGATGGTGCTGTCGTGGGGGAGGAGGCGATGATAGAGGCGGGCGTTAAGATATGGCCCGATATGAATATACCGCCTGGGGTTGTTGTTTCAGGTGATGTGGTAAAATAAGATTAGTAAAGGAGTTTTTATATATGGTAAGTGTTATAGATAGATTGTTGAGTTCCGAAGAGCCATCAATTCGCTTCAAAGTCCTCACTCTGATTCTTGGTAAAGATATGAATTCAACAGATGTCCTGAAATCCCTGGAAGAGATAAAATCATCAGAGAGAGTGAAGATGCTCCTTTCTGAGAGGAGAGGGGATGGCAGAATCCCGGGTGGGCCATATAAAAAATGGTCAGGTGCACACTGGGTCATGGTAGCCCTTACTGAGATTAACTATCCTCCTGGTGATAGAGGTCTCATACCGCTACGTGAGCAGGTGACATCGTGGCTGTTCTCAAAGGAACATGAGAAGAAGATAAAGACAATTGATGGCAGGGTGAGGAGATGCGCATCACAGGAGGGCAATGCGCTCTACTCTATGCTCAAACTCGGGATTGCCGATGAGGGTGCGGATATGCTCGCAAGTCGTCTTATTAAGTGGCAGTGGTCTGATGGTGGTTGGAACTGCGATAGAGAAAAGAGTGCAGTTAACTCCTCATTTCATGAGACGCTCATTCCGATCAGGGCGCTTTCTCTATATGCGAGATTGTCAGGAAACGGCAGGGCGAGGGATGCTGCTCGCAGGGCATCGGAGGTCTTTCTCAAGAGACGACTTTACAAAAGGTTGAGTGATGGCAGGGTAATAGATAGTGATTTCATTAAACTGCATTATCCCCCATACTGGCATTATGACATACTTGCCGGGCTAAAGGTGATGGCAGAAGTGGGCTTTATTGGAGATAGTCGTTGTAAGGACTCACTTGACCTCCTTGAGTCAAAGCGGCTTGACGATGGGGGCTTTCCTGCTGAGGGGAGATACTATGGTGGTGCAAATCTGAAGAGCCAGAGGTCTCTCGTTAATTGGGGAAGGGTTAGCAAGAAGAAAATGAATGAGTTCGTTACGGTTGATGCACTGTTCGTCCTCAAAAGAGCAGGGCGCCTGCTGTAATGTCTGCATTCATATACGGACGGATATCTAAATAACCAATATAAATTATTCGTCGCCATGGGGATGACGACGCTACATCACTAAGACCGTAAGGGAGATTGCGCAATCCCCCCGGGCATGCCCTTTGGGGCAAGCTCCCTTACAAGTAGATGAGATAACAAGACAGAATGTTAAATTAGTCGATATGGGAATGCCGACGCTACACTGTATTAATATATCTTATAATGATATTTGAAATGAAAGGAGTTTATATATGAGTTCAGAAGATGTTGGTAAAATTGTTGAGATAATGAGGACGAACTCGCTCCACGCATATTTAGCAACTGTTGAAGGCGACCAGCCAATTGTGAGACCTGTCTCACCCATTGTTGAGGACGATATGTCTATATGGGTGACGACATACTCAGGTTCAAGGAAGGTGAAGCAGTTAAACGCCAACCCGAAACTCTGCCTTGCATTTGTTGAGCAACCAAACGGCGATAAGGCGGCAATCGTCCTTGGTGAGGCACGTATTATTACAGATATGGATGAGAAGAAGCGCGTGTGGGGTCTTGCGAAGTTTGACCTGTCGGTGCACTTTCCAGGAGATCCCGAGTCAGGTGATTTCTGCGTCTTAAAGGTAGAGGTGAAGAGGGTTGAGTGGCGGGACAGTTGGAAGGGCGGAACAAATGTCTATGAGCCAGTAAAGTAGCGTCCTCACTTCTGTAAGGACGCTACCCAGTTTGATGTTAAAACAATAATAGAAACATTTGATAAATGAAGAATATTTATATAAAATCTAAATAAGAAAGGAGGTGAGGATTATGAGAAACATTATTATGTTTATATTCTCTATTTCTTTCTTATTATCCATTGTTAATGCAGATAATTATAGAGATGTTAATTATTTTAAGACCGGTAATTCCATTCATTGGGCTCCTTCTGACCGCGTTCCTGGTGAATCGGGGTCTTTCTCAAGAAAGGGATTCATTTTTTACGCTCTATTTGGATTTCAAACACAGATAGGAACAACATACTGGGGTTATGTATCTGGGTCTTTCTTTACTGCTGGTTCATCCTTTGGTTATTGCATAGGTAGAGCGTATATTGGTTTGGGTTATGAGATTAATTATGGTCTTAAAGATTTGTGGTTATTAGAATGCCTTTTCGCTGATATAAGAATATTTATATTGAAGGATAGTCCTTTTTCTCCTTATTTCTATATAAGACCGGGTGTTCATAGTAGTTATCATGGACCTGCATTAGGGGGAGGATTTGGAATAGAATATTACTTTAATAAGAGAATGGGATTTTATGTAGAAGGTGGATATTATGGTTTGAGAACAAAAACATATTATTATACTTATAAATTTGAACTTATTCATGCTGTAGGTGTAAATACTGGTATAGCAGTGATATTGTTTTAAGAGGCAGGGGTTTTAAACAAGACAAGGGGTTTAAACCCCTTGTCCAATATAATACAGAGGTGATATATGAATGATAAGTTTACCCCAGCAGGAGAAAATTCTCCAGCGGGGTTTATAAACAAACTAATATGCGGGGATAATCTTGAAGAACTTGGCAAACTTCCGAAGGAGAGCGTTGACCTTGTCTATATTGACCCGCCCTTCTTCACGCACAAGCAGTATGAGGTTGTCTGGGGCGATGAGGCGGAGGTCAGAAGTTTTGAGGACCGGTGGGAGGGCGGAATTGAGCACTATATATCGTGGATGAGGCCGAGAATTCTGGCTATATATGATGTCCTTAAGCCGACCGGCTCATTTTATTTACACTGCGACTGGCACGCAAACGCCCACCTGAGAATTATATGTGATGAGATATTTGGGGTAAAAAATTTCAGAAATGAAATTATTTGGTGTTACTCCACCAGTGGTCGTGGCAAGAGAGAGTTTTCTAAAAAGCATGATACGATTTTCTTTTATTCCAAAACAAAAGATTATTTTTGGAATGATAAAGCAGCAAAAGTTCCTTATTCTGATGAGTATATTAATTCTCATTTTAGAGATAAAGACGAAAAGGGTAAGGTTTGCAGGAAAAGATTTGACGCTGGTAAATGGCGTATTTACTATCCTGACGAAGGGGCGATCCCAAATGATTGGTGGGAGATGCCTTATGTGAATTCTATGGCTAAAGAGCGTCTTGGTTATCCCACACAGAAACCCGAAGCCCTTTTAGAGAGAATAATAAAGGCGTCATCAAATCCTGGTGATATTGTTCTTGACGCATTCTGTGGGTGCGGGACGACGATGGCAGTTGCACATAAACTTGGCAGAAGGTGGATAGGCATTGACATATCGCCGACTGCGATAAAGACGGTTGATGACAGGTTGAAAAGGATTGGCGCAAATAAAGATGAGGACTATATTGTGGTTGGGATGCCGACGACTGCTGATGAGTTAAAGAAACTTGCGCCATTTGAGTTTCAGAACTGGGTGATAAACGAGATGAGCGCAAGGCATTCAAGAAAGAAGGTGGGCGATATGGGTCTTGACGGCTATCTATCAAGGGACCTGTATCATGAGGAGGCGGGAATACAGGTGAAACAGACGGAGAATGTTGGCAGGAATGTGGTTGACAACTTCTGTCATGCTCTGGGGAGAGCTAAATACAAGAGGGGCTATCTTGTCGCCTTCAGTTTTGGCAAGGGCGCTGTGGAGGAGGTCGCCCGCCTGAAGAACGAGGGCGATGTTCATATAATACTTGTTACAGTTGACGATTTGCTGTATAAGAGGAAACCGATAGGGTGATATACCAATTTTAAATTTTATATAATTTTGATTGAAAAAGTGTTGACAAATATTTTGTTTTGTTATAATATTATATGAAAGTAATGTTTGAATATACTCCCCACCTGATCGCCCAAAGTACCGAAAGGTCGAGGGACATCGGGTGGGGTTAAGTTTTTTTATATGAAAATTCCTGAAAGACCACAAGTAATTAGAGTTAATACATATTTTGATTCTCAAAATCTTTTTCTAAGTGCCAAAAAAGCTTTTGGATATAAAAAACCTGATTTTGACCCAATAAAATTGTCTGAATATGTTGTATCTCAAGTTGATAATGCTAAGTTGTATGATGTATATGTTTATACAGGAATCCATGACCCCAGAAAATGTCCTGAAAATTTGAAAAATAATGCTATTTATTGGAATAGATACTGGGCAAATAAACTTGGTATCTTGGGAAATAAGGGTGTAAAAATATTTACTAGATATTTAATATATCAAAAATTAGACAAGATAGTGAGAAATAAGAGGATATTTAAACCTAATGAAAAAGGTATAGATGTTAAAATTGCATTAGACATTTTACAACATGCTAGTTATGGTTTATATGATCTTGCAATTATATTTTCTACCGATTCTGACCTATTACCTGCAATAGAGGAAATAAAAAAATTAAGAGATTATCGTGAAGTTTGGTTAGATGTGAACTGTGCTTATATTTATTGTCCAGAAAAAGGACTTGAAAGAGGATTGCCTAATATAGATTGGCTAAGGATTACAAAACAAATTTATGATAATTGTCGGGATGAAACAGATTATAGTGATGTTTCTTCTTAAGAAGATATAATTTGACAAATTTTAACAGGAGGAGGTCGCCCGCCTTAAGAACGAGGGCGATGTGAATATAATACTCGTTACAGTGGAGGACTTGCTGTATAATAGAAAGCCGATAGGGTACTAAATAATATTATTCACTATTAAAGAAATTTTAATTTTGAAATAAAGTTAATTTTTGTTATCATAATATTATTATGAAATTCGATTTATATGCAAGATGGTCTTATGATCAATTACGTCTAAAACAGCCTAATGTAATAACAGAGGGTCTATACGAAATTGGTCAACAATATTTCATTGTATGTCCTGATCTTTCAGAAGAATTATTGGCTAACGATAAAAACAGCTTGAATCATTGGTTTAAACGTAATAAGGCTTGTACCTGTCAAATAAAATTAATAAAAGAAAAACCCAAGAATGCTATAAAGGTTCCCGATAGAAGTTTAGAGGAATTAATAATCCTCGCAAGTTATCCAAGAACTGAACGTGATATTTATACAGATCTTACATTGGAACTACCTAAGACTTTCCCATATTTTAATATAAAAATGGAGGATAATGTATTAAATATATTTATTAAGAGAGAACTTTCATATGAGGAAGAAGAAATATTTAAAAATGCTTTTGATTACTTACAGATTCCAATAGAATATATTATAAAAGTTGATGAGAATATTCAGTTGGAACCCTTTAGAATGAAAGGATCTCAAGGAGATATTGATCTTATCTCCAGTAAAAGATTACCAAATAATATATCTAAAAATCTAAAAATGCTTTGGGAGAAAGATGAAGATTTTTGGGTTGATAATCGTTTAAAAGTTTTAGGTTCAGAAGCTAAAACTTATGATAATTTTATACCTAGTTCTTGGGGAGGCAAATATTCATGTTGCTTAGTAAACGCTTCTGTATTTCCTCCTCATGATATAAGGAACTACCTTTCTATTTATCAGAAAGTGATATTAGTTGCTCCTTTAGACCTAAAATCATCTGAAATATATATATCACTTGGAGTAAATGAATCAGAGTTAGTTGAGCTTGTTAGATTAGGTAGAGTGCAGTTGTTATTTCCGCAATCTATTGATAGATATCCTATTCAGTTATTAAATGAAGTTGCAGAAATTTCTCCTGAAAATATTATGTTTTCGAGACGCCTTGCTTGTATAACAATTTGTGATATTAGGGCAAGATTGCCATTTTTATATCCCATATTTGGAGTTAACGAAAGGCAGGAATTATTAAGATTTCTAAAACTTATATCTGATGAATTAGAAGATACAAAATTAAAAAGTATATTGGATTCTCTAATAGATGAATTGTCTCAAATTTGGTCTTCATTTGAATTTTTGGTTCATTATAGAGGAGCAATGGGAACTATGTTTGTTGGTTTTGGTACATTTCTAGCCTCAATTTTCAAGACAATTTCTAATATGGATTTAATATTAGAATTTTCAAGTGCTTCTTCTTCAGTTGAGTGGGGAGGTGCATTAGGTGCTAATATTTTTCCAATTGTTGATTCAAATGGTTATTCTGAAGAACCTCATACAGAAATTATTGCAAGTATTTATTCTGGTGTTCCAGAGGGGTGGGTTCCAAATTATGTAAGTAATATAAATACAACAGTTGAGGGGATTTTATCAATATCTAAGGATATTCCTGTTATTGAATTTGCTAAATCATTTGGTGGAGGTGATATTGATAGATTACGTGGGTTAGTTTATGGAATTGTAAAACATCAATATAATCCAGATTTATTAAAGGAAGCTATTGATAAATTTAATAAGGAAGTAATCTCTTATGAAAAATCATCTAAAAGACTAAATGAGTGGGATATTATAGGTCTAGTATTGGAGTTGTCATCCTTATCTTTGCGTAATAAAACAGGGGTCTATATACCTCTTGCAGGCTGGTTTTTAAATATGTTTGTAAAATTAATTGAAATATATGGGACCAATTATACTTTTCTATTAAAGATTTTTGATAATATGAAAGCATCAATAATGAATGTAACTCCTGATGCAGTATTAGTTTGTAGGATGAAAAGAAGCTTAAAATAACAGCTTTAGTTTTTTAATTATTACATATATTCTTCAATAATCCACATAGTCAATTCTGTGGTATCTTCCTCTGCTCATCAAATGCGTGCTCTCAATGTATCTTATCTTTGATGTTGAGACCTCTTCTAGAAACCTTGATGGCGACGCTATATTCTCCTCCCCGGCGTAAAACCTATTTACAGCATATATCATGAAAAGGTGCTCCTTCGCCCTCGTTATGCCTACATAGCAGAGCCGCCTCTCCTCCTCAAGTTCCTCCTCATCATCCATTGAGTTCGCATGTGGCAGAAGCCCCTCCTCAAGCCCCACTATGAATACAACCGGAAACTCAAGCCCCTTCGCACTATGCAGCGTCATAAGCGAGACAGCATCAGCGCTTCTGTCCCAGTTGTCAATGTCTGTTATTAATGATATTGCCTCAAGGAATGCTGTCAAACTGTCGCCCTCACCTGCATATTCGCTCTCAAATTCAATCACCGCGCCTATGAGTTCCTTCAGGTTCTCTATGCGCGTCCTCGCCTCAGGCGTCTGTTCATCCTCAAGCATGGCAATATAACCGCTCCTCTCTATAATGTTGGAAAGAACACCCGAAAGACGACCTCCATTTGAGACCTTCTCCGCCATCTCTGTGATGAGCTCTTTAAATGCCTTTATTCTCTCAGCCCTCTTTGGTGTTATCTCGCTCAGAATATCTTCATTAATAGAGGCCTCAAAGAGGGATTTATGCCTTTCCCTTGCGTATTCGGTCAGTTTGCCTATCGTTCCCTGTGCAATGCCTCTGTGAGGATTTGTTACAGCCCTTATGAATGATATGTCGTCCTTCGGATTTGCAATAATGCGAAGGTATGCAAGGACGTCCTTTATCTCCTTCCTCTCGTAGAACCTCACCCCCCCGACGATTGTATATGGCAGACCGAAGTCCCTGAGGGCGGACTCCACCTGCCTTGACTGGGCGTGTGTGCGGTATAGAACGCAGAAGTCCTTTAATGAACAGCCAAGTTCCCCTGTATATGATGAGATGACCCTGGCGATGAACTGTGCCTCATCGTGCTCATCAACCGCCATATATACAACCGGCTCAAGACCATCGCCGAGTTGTGAGTATAGATTCTTATCACCGCTGAGGGGCTTATTGTATTTTATTAGATGGTTTGCCGTGTTCAGGATGTGCTGTGTTGAGCGATAGTTCTGCTCAAGTGCTATTATCTTCGGCTCAGGCGTAAACGCTCTGAGAAACCTCTCTATGTTCTCTATCCTTGCTCCGCGCCACCTGTATATTGACTGGTCAGGGTCGCCAACGACGCAGATATTGCCAGTAAGGTTTGTTATCTCCTCAAGGAAGCGGTATTGTGCGTGGTTAGTGTCCTGGAACTCGTCCACAAGTATATATGTGAACCTTTGCCTTACCGCCTCTCTCACCTGGTCGCTCTTCTCAAGCAATCTCACCGCCTGCATTATGAGGTCTCCGAAGTCAAGGGCGTTTAACTCTGCAAGGCGCTTTTCATATTCGTCGTATATTATCGCCTCAATCTGTTTTAATGGTGTCTCCCTTGGGAATTCCTCGGGCGTTATCAGGTCATTTTTAGCGCCTGAGATAGCACTCACGATATTGCCAGGGGGATATATTCTCGTGTCTATGCCCATCTCATCCATTATCGCCTTGACTGTCGCTTTCTGGTCTTCTGTGTCATAGATGACGAACCTCTTGTCTATGCCAATTGCTGAGCCAAATATGCGGATGAGGCGGGCACACATAGAGTGGAATGTGCCAATCCACATTGTATCTATGGCGCTCTTGCCGAGCAGGGCTTCAACGCGCTCCTTCATCTCGCGAGCCGCCTTGTTCGTGAATGTGACTGCGAGTATTGAAGTGGGGGATGCGAGACCGCAGGCGATTATATATGCAATTCTCATTGTAACGACGCGGGTCTTGCCGCTTCCAGCACCCGCGATGACAGCAAGGGGACCCTCGGTTGTCGTTATCGCCTCTTTCTGCGATGGATTGAGGCCTTCAAGTATGGTCTCTCTTATCTTCTTATATCTTTCGTTTATCTTCTGGCTGAGAATGTCCATATATTATGTATTATAAGATAATGATGATTAATTTATTTATTGAGATATTAGGAAATTTTATATAATAAAATCATATTAGAAATTAAAGTTTATTTATTCAAGTGGCCATCTTTTAATACATAAATCTACTATTTCATCTGTTCTTTCATTTAGTGATTTTTTATTAAAACCATTATTTGAGATAGATGCACCTAATTTTCTTGTTTCAGGAAGTATAGATTTCTTGTAATATTTTGCTTTTTCTTTTGGTCCTAAATCTCTTGCCGAACTGCCAAGATTTCTCTCAAGTAATGTTAAATTTCCAAAATGGTTGATATATTCATCATATTCATATTTCTCTTTAAAACCACAATATGGGAATTTGCCTTTATGATTGCGGGGGAAAATGTGTTCTATTTCTAAAGGATTTTTATCTCTATGATATATTTTAATATCAGTATCATTAAAATCATTATACAAATATTTATTATATTCCCAGATGACATATTTAACCCAATCATGACCATATACACCATTACTTAATGTTTCTTTTATGACTTTGTCAGGCATGAACCATCTTGTAAGTTCTTTTAATTTTGTTTTTATATATTCAATATCAAGTTCATTATTAATTTTATTTATTTTTATTTTGGAAATTATTTCTATAAATAGATCACGTCTTGGTTTTGTTCCTACTTTATATAATCTGAAATCAAATATTTCAATTATTTTAAGAAAATCGTCATTTATTAAGCTCTCTTTTTCAAGTGAAATAATAAGTGGATAAATATGTGGATGGGGACCTAAGAATGATAAAAATTTTATATATGCCTTTTCACCATTTTCAACTCTTTTTAAAAGTTTTAAAAAGTATGCTATAAATGAATAAAAATCAGATAAAAATTCTTCTATAAATTCCTCAAGTTTTTTATTTTCTTCTAATGGTTGAAGAATATTCTTTAAAAAATTATTAAAAATATATTCAGATGTATGGTCATAATGGTATTTTAAATTACTAAGTTTGTATTTTTCTAACGAATAATATGCAAAATAATGATAGAAAAACTCCAATATAGAGTCCTCATTTAAACTTCCTCTATCCCACTTTCCTATATAATCAATATTACAATCTTCTCCTATGTCTTTTATATGGTCATAATTATTAAAAATTTCAGTAAAATTATCATTAATAAATTTATTTAATTTGTTATTAAGATATCTATAAGACCAAAATACTAGTAGACTTTTCGTTTTATCCAATATTGTAGGTAATTTTCCTCTATCGTTTATAACAAGAAATATTTTGGGTGCTGGTGATTCTTCACTGACAACATATTCTAATGTTAATATTTTATTTTGAATGTAGTTATATATATCATTAATAAATTTTTCTTTCTCATTTGTTTTTTTGATAAATGTTTCTATATTCTTTTTAAAAATATCAAAAGCATCTATTATCAATCTATTAGTTCTTAAATCTTTTAATTCAGGTTTTTCTTTATAATTTCCTTCGATTAATGATTCTACACAATTTTTATTAAGTTCACCTAGTTTTATTCTATATACACCACCTGTTTTTAAATAGTTTGCTGTTATTTTCTTTGAAAAATCTTTTCCTTTATTACCTTCTATATTTTTTTCTACTATGTTTGATAATGCAATCATAAAAATAATTACAGTAGTTAGTCGCTGTTGTCCATCTACAATTTCATAAACAGTAAAAGATTGACCATCGTTAGTTTCTATCTGCTTTTTTATATCTTTAAGAGTAATCTGTCCTAAGTAATGAAGTGTATCTGTTTCTAATCCTTCTTTTATATCTTCCCATAAGTCATTTATTTCTGTATCTTCCCAGGAATATGAACGCTGATAATCAGGAATAATAAAGAATTTCTCTTTAAATAATGTATATAATGAACATTCTCTTGGTTTTCCTAGTGATTCCATAATATATAACCTTATATATTTTTAAATATTTTAAATTAAAACTTTATTAATTTCAATCAATAAATAAAAAAGCTTTATTATTATATTATTTTATAAACCTATAATTGATTTATTAATAGTGGATTACTTTTCTTTTGGCTTTAAGAACATTACAAAAATTGTCAGAAGAAAGATATCAAGCGGAACGAAGATACGGCTGTTAAGAAAACCGCCATCAAGTGGTCTGAGATTCAGGAAGCTTTCTATACTCAGCGCAACTGCTGTTACCGCAACAATTGTAATCACAACAGATGCTGCCGATATGCCAATTATAATTGACATTAACATCATGATGATGCGGGAATAAACAGCCCTTTTTTTCTTTTTAATGCCAATTTTGGTTGTGTATGAGAGAATTGTCAGTGTAATCCACATCCAGAATACCAGAGCAACAAATGTATTCCAGCATTTTGACTGCCCGAGCTGGGTGAACAAGATGAGACGAATGCCAAGGTATATTACTACAAGTGAAAGTGGCAGGAATGTTCGCAGGGCAAATACCTGATCTGGAAGACCTGAGAGTGCCGTCAGTATTTTACTCCATCTGCCTTCTCTCTTATCCACCCTCTCTTTGAGCACCAGTATCATTGATATTAAGATGATGGTCGGGAAAAGACCGGCGATAAAGAATATTCTGTCGTGAAGCGATATATTATCAATTCCAAGCCAGTATAGAACGAGAGTAAGTATTATAAATAATATGGCAAGAACAGTTCTCTTCATTTTTAGAATATTATATATAACAAAGTTTCTTTATTCATCCTTAATCTCTTTAATTACCTTCGTTATCTTTGATATGGATATTGTAAGTTGTATCATAACTAATCAATCATTGAGAGCATTTTATGAACAATCTTAATATTTTCTTTTATCTTTTTGCATTCAGATGGGAACTGTTCCTGTGTGTAGACCTTTAATGCCTCCTCATAAGCACTGGTTGCTCTCTCACAGTTTTCATTTTTATTCTCAACCTCAGCAAGAATTTTATAGATATTTCCAATATTATAATATGTCATACCATATTGAATCGGAAAGTGTTCTATATCACATACCCTTAGAACCTGCTAAAATGCACTTATTGCCTTCATGCAGTTTTCCTTCCTGCTAACCTCTTCTGCGAGCAATCTTAGAGTGTCACCAAGGTTGAACTGAGCCATTGCAAACAATACTGGATAACGTTCAAATGTCCTCACCTTTAATGCTTCCTCATATGACTTTATTGCCTTCTCACAATTTTCAACCCTATTTTCCACCTCTGCAAGCGTGCTGTATATATTGCCAAGGTTGTTCTGGACACCTGAATATCGCAGTGGATACTCTTCTAATGTAAAAATCTTTAGGGCTTTTTCAACCATATCAATTGCCTTCTTGCAATTCTCTGCTTTATTTTTAATGGTTGCGAGATTGTTATAGGTTACCCCAAGATTAAATTGAGTTACAGCATAATCCAGTGGATATTTCTCCGGTTTTCGAACCTTCAGTGCCTCTTCGTATGCTGTTATTGCTTTCATAAGGTTTATTTCAGTTTTTTTAACTTGAGAAAGCATACTATAGATTATTCCAATACTATTCTGGGTGTCACCATATTCTCTTGGATATTTTTTAAGGGTTCTCACTTTTAGCGCATCTTCATAGGCGGAGATTGCTTTCATACAGTTTTCCTGTCTGTCCTTTATTTCAGCAAGTTGGCTGTAAGAATTTCCAATATTGTTTTGGATAAGAGCATATTTGACAGGTGATTTTTTAATTGTGAATGTTTTCAGAACCTCTTTGTAAGCCCTTATCGCTATATTTGTATATTCCTCTCTTTCTATTGCAACACTACCAATATCATATGCTTTTCTACCAATAAGAAGAAGGACATCAGGGTCTTTTAAGAATGTTCTTATCATCTCCTCAAAGATATCAAGGTCAGTTAATATCACAAAAGGTTTAACTATGTTTTCAATATATGCCTTTTCAGCACGTATCTTATCTCTTGATAATATTTTTATGAACTCCTTGTCCTCTAATTCTTTAAACCACCCACTCCACTCATAATCCTTCCCCTAGAGTTCATATCTTTTAGACGGAGTCTTTATCCAGTTCAGGTGGAAGACATTATCTATCTCATAAATACCACATATATATAAATTTTTAATGACCCAGAGGAGTGTTTTTAATTGATTGCTGAATTCCTCAGACCTTTTCTCCATCTCACGTAAAGGCATAAGTATTGAGCCAATGGTTCCATCAAATTTTACATTGTTCCAGTCAATATTGTTATTAATAGCCGGTTCTTTTCCTATATTATCTGATAACTTTTCGTGTTTGATGATATTACCTGAGAATATTGTCTCAATATCCATATTTTTCTCAATTAACTTCTTCTTTACCTTTTCAAATTCTATTCCTGAACGGCAGGTTGCTATGATTTTGACAGATCTCTCCCGGGAGATTCTGAATAGATGGTCAAAATTCTGTTTCTCTACAAACCAATGAAGGTCGTCAATAAATATCAATTTTGGTCTCCAGAATGTTAAATCTTTTGGAAAGATAAGGGTCTCAAGGTTGATATCGCAGCATATCGGCTTAATCACATCATATTTTATATTTGATTCTTTAAGTGCCTGATATACTGACCTGCTCTTTCCACTCAACGGTGAGCCCACAATCAACATGCTTTCTCTACATTTTAGTTTTTCTTCAATTAGAGTGTTTTCTGGTCTTCTATAGTAATATTTAGCATATGGTCTGTCTTCCAGAATATCTTTTGGTTTAAGAGACGAAGAACTCTTCCATACGAAAGAATATTGTGCTTTTAATTTTCTTGCCCTTCTATAGAATACACCAATCAGTGTCAATATGAGTGTGAATGTTATTGATATAGCGAGTTGTATCATATATAACCATTATTTCACATTATTCGGTCTCTCTATATGGCTATTAATTTTATATTTATTATATATATTAAAAATTTCTCTACAAAAGTTGATCATTTTTTGGTCATTATTTTTAATTGCTTCACTATATATCTTTATTAAAAATTTTTTTCCAAATTCTGTTTGTGAATAATTCTTCTTTAATAAATTATGTTCAGAACATAGAGTTTGTCCATTTTCAATATTGTTTGTTCCTCCTTTATCAAGCGGAATCTTATGGTCTGCATGAATTTCTACACCATCTTCTTTCCCTTTACCACATATCACACATTTATACCCATCTCTATTGAAAATCTCTTCTTTGATTTCTGGTGGAAATTCATATATTATTTTGTTTTGGATTAAATCTGGGTCATATTTATAAACACCTTTTCTGACCTTTATTAATATTCCTTCTTGATATAATCTTCTAATCTGTCGCCATGTATCTCTAGGTTTTTTGTTATATAATTTCAAGTATCGTTTTTCTACATAATCAACAACAGGTCCATGTTCAATGTCTTCTTTAGGATGATTGTGAAAAAATTGTATAATTAGATCCGATATTGTTGGCTTTTTAGATTTCTTCATAAATTTATATTAATCTAAAGTGAATCTTATCTGTTTTATGTTTACCTCACTTAACAATCTGTTTTTTGCTATCTCACAATAATTTTTATCAATCTCAATTCCAATACCTTTTCTTCCAGTTTTAACACATGCTATTAAAGTAGTCCCGCTTCCAAGAAAAGGGTCGAGAACAGTGTCTCCCGCAAAACTGAAAAGTTTAATACATCTTTTTGGAAGATCTATTGGAAATGGTGTTGGATGACCTATTCTCTTCTTACTCTCACCTGGAAAATTCCATACACCATTAGTCCATTCTAAGAACTCTTCTTTTGTTATGTCTGATATTTTAGAGCCACTTTCTTTTTTCCATCTTTGTTTATAAAGAATTGCTATCATCTCTACTGGTGCAATTACATAAGGAGCTGATGCGGAGAGCCATGAACCCCATGCAGTTCTTCTTGATATATTCTGTTCATTCCAAATAACTGTAGCGTGATACTTCCATCCCATTTCTTTGGCAATAGTGATAATATCAGCATATACACTCTGTTGTCCCCCTTTATTCTTATCTAGAGGGATATTTAAACAGAATCTACCATCATCCTTTATTAGTCGGTATGTCTTTTCAAGCCATTTTTTTGTAAATTCCAGATAAACCTTATAAGATATTTTATCATTGTAATCATTATATTTTATATCTACATTATAAGGGGGAGATGTAATAATTAAATCTATTGAGTCATTTTTGATAATTTCTGTTTTAAGGAAGTTATCAT
>Ga0315280_10000553_pt1 | contig 69235 bp, 53 predicted proteins | sample YL17G06_40_MG_FD_203697 | JGI IMG/M metagenome (GOLD analysis project Ga0315280, IMG submission 203697) | Sediment microbial communities from Yellowstone Lake, YNP, Wyoming, USA - YL17G06_40 | ecosystem: Environmental > Aquatic > Freshwater > Lake > Sediment | place: USA: Wyoming | collected... | reverse complement strand
TTTCTGTGTTTGGAGCATCACCAAGCAGCATCGCCGGGGCTAAGCCCTCCCCGCCAATTCGCGTCGCCCGGGGTATGACGCCGTGGAAGCATTGCCATGCGTGGACGAAGCCCGCGTGAGACCGTTCGCGTCTTCCCCGTGCCGCCCCGGAACACGGGCAAGAAGTCCGTGCCACGCGCAGCACCTCACAAATCGTCGAAGGATTTCCCCCAGTACGTTTTCACCATATGCATGACCCAGAGCGATAGCAGCAGGAGTCCGGTCAACAAGCAACCGCCGCAGAAGACCCCTTCGGGCCACGCACGCGGCGGAGGCCAGTTGACTCCGCCGATGGTCGCGAGAATGATGCCGCCGAGCGACATGAACCAGAATTGGACGGCTCGAAAGACCCGTCCGCTGGGGCGACGACGGCGCACCGCCGCGGCGACGTACCCGACGAGTGCTGCAACCATGAGCGTCCAGAAGGAACCCGCTGCGAGGACGATCACGGGACGGAAAAACGCGTCGAGCCACGGCTGCAGGGCGGCAACTTCCGATGCGGTAAGACCGAACCCGACCAACATGCTCGAAAACGCGCAGAGGACCAGTCCCACGTAAGCGACTTCGAACCAGGGCCGCGGCCGGAACCATCCGCGCACGCCCAGCCGATAGATCGCGCGAAGGCTTCTCAGCGCGGTGCCGGGCCCCGCGACAGTGCCCACAGGGCAAACGAAGACCATCGAGCCGCGCCACAACTCCTCGAAGACTCCCACCGCGAAAGCCTCGCACGCGAGAAACACGACGCAGATCCACGTGAGTCCGCAAAACATCAGCATCGGGACCATCGCGCCCCTGCGCATGCGGAGCGCCCGCGCATACACGCGCCAGTCAAACCACGGCGGTGACGGAAACGGAAACATGGCCGTCTCACGGATCGGCGGGACACCGCGTCAATGCACCGCGTCACCCTCAAATCTCCGGCAGGCGCTCTGCGCTGCCCGGATCGCTCGCCAACCGGATGCCTAGTTTCCGCTTCGGCTCTTCACGCAACTGAACGCCGGTGGCCGGGCTGGAGAGCCACCCGTCGGCGCCGGGGGCTTGTTTGTCGTATTCCGCGCCGCGAAGTAAGTGAATCTCCGGGGCCTTCGTGTCCCGGTCGATGATCCATACTTCCGGCACGCCGATCTTGGCGTAGAACGGGAGCTTCTCGACCGTCTCGTCGCCACGGCTGCGGATTTCGACGACCACGGTGGGGGCGCCGTCGAAGTACTCGTCGCGGTCGATGTGGAAACGGTCGGGCGTCAGCAACACAAGGTCGGGGATGCGGTAGTCGTTCGGCCAGCCGCCTACCGATGCCACGTTGATTTGATGGTAGACCTTGTTCCCGCCGGGACGGGCCCAACGGCTCCAAAGCCATCGCTCCAAGGCCCCCTCAAATTCCTGATGCGTGCGGCTTGGCATGGGCGGCATGTGCAGCACTCCTTCCCACATCTCGTCCCAGCGGTCGGCCCCCGTGCGCTTGCGCCACTGGACGATGTGCGACGGCACCTCGGGCATCACGGCTTTCATGGCGGAGACTCCCATACTCCTGTAGCGAAGACGCTGCGCTATATTGTAACCTCGGCGTACGTACCGGGCTAGCGGCTCGGCTCTCGTATGCGCCGAGATCGTGACGAGGGCGCGACCGCCGGTCGCGGCTTTGTGGCCGCTTCTCGTATGGAGTATACTGCGATCATGAGCGAAGCCGCAAAGCCGATTGTCGTAGGCCTGGGCGAAGTCCTGTGGGACTGCTTTGCCGACTCGCAGCGGCCGGGCGGGGCGCCGGCCAACGTGGCCTTCCACGCTTGCCAACTCGGCTTGCGCGGCATCGTCTGCTCGCGCGTGGGCCGCGACTGCTTGGGCGATGAGCTGGTGGAGTTCCTTAAGTCGCAGGGGCTTCAGACCGACTGGGTGCAGCGCGATCCCGAGCATCCCACCGGAACCGTCACCGTGGATGTCTCCCGGCCGGAGCACCCGCGGTTTGTCATTCACGAAAACGTCGCCTGGGACTACCTGGAGTTCGACGCGGGCCTGGGGGAGTTGGTCGGCCAAGCGGCGGCGATCTGCTTCGGCACGCTTGCCCAGCGGTGCGACGCCTCGCGAGCGGCAATCCAGCGGGCGATTGCCGCGGCCAACCCGGACTGCCTGGTGGTCTACGACGTCAATCTGCGGCAGCACTGGCACCAGCGGGAGTGGGTGGAGCGGTCGCTGGCCGTCGCGCAGATCGTCAAGCTCAATGCCGAGGAAGTGATCGAGCTGGACGTGCTCCTCGGTTTCGAGTCGTCCGACGAGGAGCATTTCGCCCGCGCGGTCCTCGAGAAGTATGGTACGCAGACGATCTGCATCACCCGGGGCGAGCGGGGTTGTCTTCTGGTTGGGCGGAGCGAAACGGCCGAAGACGTGGGTGTGCCGGTTCGGGTGGCCGACGCGGTGGGGGCCGGGGACGCCTTCACCGCGGCTTTGATCTTCGGTCACCTCCGCGGCTGGCCGCTGGAGTCGCTGGCCTCGTTTGCCAACGCCGTGGGCGCCCTGGTGGCGAGCCGGCCCGGGGCCATGCCGGTGCTGCGCGAGGAGTTGGCACGGTTGACGGAGTCCTATCCGTGAGGGGATGGGAGAAAGAAGACAGAACACAGGAGACAGAAGGCTCCATTATTGGCAAGGCATTCTATCTCCCTTCTTCTGTCTTCTTTCTTCTGTCTCCTGTCTTCTACCTCCTATCTTCTGCCTCCTGACTCCCTTTCTTGCCACGTCCATGCGCCCCGAACAAACGATCTTCATCGGCATCGATCTGGGCACGAGCGGCGTGCCGGCCTTGGCGGTGCGGGGCAGCGGCGACGTCGTCGCATCGGCCTCCGTGCCGCTGGACTCCGCGGTTCTCGCTTTGCCAGAGGGCCGCCACGAGCAGCCTCCCGAGGCGTGGTGGAGCGCGTTGTGCCAGGCGACCACGAAGCTGGTCGCCGATCTCGGGACTGCCCGAGTCCAACGGAAGCAGTTGGAGGCGATCGCCGTCGATGGCACCTCCGGCACGGTGGTGGCCAGCAACACGGGGACGGAGTGGATCGCCCAGCGGTATCCCGACGGCTACCCCGAAGACCTGGACGCGGAAGTGTCGAAGCGGCTTCCCAGCCAGTATCTCGCGTATCCGCTGGCCCGACGCGGCGAGCGATTCCCGTTTCTGGTCGCGTCTGCGGAGGGGTTCCTCAGTCCCCATACTAGTGACCGAGTCGATTGCCACGCGGCCTGTCTGCAAGGCGTGGCCTTTGTGGAGCGGCTCGGCTATGAGGTGCTGGATCGAGTGGCGGGGCAGGAAGAAGCGGATGCGAAGCTCGTTAGCCCCGGAGCCGGCGCCCCGTCATGTGCAGGCGGCCGAAGGGGCTGCGTATACAGCACTAGCGGGGGGAGCCGGAGTGACCTCTGGATGCAGTGCCGGGCCGATGTCACCGGACGAGTCGTCCACCGGCCGGCGTGCCCCGAGTCGGCATTCGGTAGTGCGGTACTAGCCGCCAGTGGTACGATATATCAGGGAATTCCCTATGCCATCGAGAAGATGGTCCACCACGAGAAGAGCTTCACGCCCAGCGCCGAGCGGGCGGTAGCGTACGACCGCCTGTACGGCCGGTTCTGCGAGGAACTCACCAGCCGAGGCTATCTGTGAGCATCTACAAGCCGTGCGACATCCGCGGCTGCGCCACGCGGGAGTTGACGCCGGATCTGTATCGCCAATGGGGCCGGACCTTGGGGGCGCGAGTCGAGCCGGGCGGCAAGTTCGTGGTCGGCGGCGACGTCCGCTGGTCCACGCCCGAGTTTCTCGGGGCCTTGATCGACGGACTCTGCGATGCGGGCGTCGATCTGGTGGACCTCGGCACGCTTCCGACCCCGATGATCTACTACGCCAAGCGGCGGCTGGGGGCCGCCGGCTGCGCGATTGTCACCGCCTCGCACAATCCCGCGGACATCAACGGCCTGAAATGGATGATCGGCGAGCGCCCGCCCACGGAGAGCGACGTCCGCTCTTTGGAGCAGGCTGCGGGCGAGGGCGAGGGGGGCGGGAGTCTTTTTCCGCCAACCCACTCTCCGAGGGTGAAAACCCGATCACGGAGAAAGACTCCCGACCCCTTTCGCCAGGCCAAGGCCGGCTGTCGGGCGCGGACCGAGCCGCGGACGCTGGACGTGAGCTTCGACTACGTGGCCTGGCTCCAAGAGGTGTGGATGGATACGCCCCCGTTGGCCCGCCCGGTCGTGCTCGACACGATGCACGGCGCCTGGGCGTGCCGGGCGCGGCGTTATCTTCAAGCGATCTTTCCGCACACGCTCTTCTCCGCGATCCACGATACGCCCAACGGCACCTTCAACGGCCACAGCCCGGACTGCTCCCAGCCGGAACGCCTCGAAGACCTGGCCGAGGCGGTCTATCACCAGCGGGCGTGCCTGGGGATCGCCTTCGACGGCGACGGCGACCGGGTGGCCTTCGTGGATAACGAAGGGAATCTGCTTTCCGCGGAGGAGGCCACCTGGCTCTTGCTGCAGAGCCTGGGCCCGGGTTTGTCCGGCGAACGGTTCGTTTACGACGTGAAGTTCTCGGACCGAATCCCCGAGGCGGCCCGGCGCCTCGGCGCGGAACCGCTGGTGGAACGGAGCGGCCACGCGTTTATCCGCAGCCGGATGCTGGAGTCCAAGGCCCGGTTCGGGGCGGAAGTCAGCGGCCACTATTTCTTCCGCGACCTGGCGGGCGGGGACGACGGCCTGTTTGCCGCCTGCTGGATGCTTTCCCAACTCGCGGCGTCGGCCGAGACAAGCCTGGCGGAGTTCCGCCTGGCGTGCCCCAAGGTCTTTATGACGCCCGACCTCCGCGTCCCCATGGACGGCCCCCAGCAGCCGGCGGTCATGGACCGCGTGCGCCAGTTGTGGCGCCAGTACCCGCAGACCGAGATCGACGGCGTGCGGGTAACCTTCCCCGGCGGCTGGGCCTTGGTCCGCGGGTCGGTGACCGAGCCGGCGCTCACCTTCCGCTTCGAGGCGGCGGATTGGGACGGCTTGCGGGAGATGGTCCATCGCTTCTCCAGTGCGCTGGCCGAGGTAGGAGAAACCCTCTGGGCGCAGTATCATGAAGCGGTGGGGTGCGGCACCGTATAGCGCAGCGAGGGGTCGCTTGGTGATTGTCCAGACCCTGCGTCCGGATCGGTTCTTCAACACGAGCCAACAGCAGCGACTGGCGACTTTGATGACGCGTTGGCGCGAGGCACGCGATCAGGGAGCCGCATTGCCGCCCGAAGAACTCGCGGAGTTGAGGGAGTTGGTGGACGTGGAATTGCGAGCTTCCGCAGCCCGGACCGCGAACCTCGCTGACGAGTCGGGGCGATGAGCCGTGGCGAAAACGCACAGCCGAATCCGATTCGCCTGCGGCAACTGCATGCAGCCGCTGGAAGCCCGGCGGAGCCAGGCGGGCAGCTCGATGCGGTGCCCCTGGTGCCTCTCGCCGCAAACGGTCCCCCAGGAAAGCCGCGACGATCGCGAGCCCGAGCAGTACCCGTTGCGGGCGGGCGACTCGGACGCCACTGCCGAGCCGCAACCCGCCTCGGAGCGCTGCCTCCCGGTGGTCTGCGACCTCTGCCACACGCGGATGTACGCCGTGCCGGAGCAGGTGGGCCAGAAGCTGACCTGTCCCGACTGCGGCAAGGTGACCATCGTCCGCCCCCCTGCCCTGCCCCGCAAGCCCGGGGCCGAGACGCACGAGGATGGGCCCGCCCCGGACATCTACGACGTCTTGGAAGGGAGCGATCAACCGCCGCCGACTTCCGCGGCGGTCTACGGGAAGCACATCCCGGTGTTTTGCGGTGCGTGCCGCACGCGTATGCTCGCCACCGAGGACCAGGTCGGCCGGGAGTTGGTCTGCCCGGACTGTGGCACGAAGACCCGCGTGGCTCCGCTCACCGAGGCGGTCGAACGGGATCGCCCGGACGTGAGCAAGGCGGGCCAGTACGACCTGGCAGGGATTGACCAGCCCGGGCCGGGTTCGGCGGCTTTGCGCGATCATTTCCGCTACTCGTGCCCGGTCTGTTCCACACATCTCCATGCGATGCCGGAAGAAGCGGGCCACGAGACCCGCTGCCCGGATTGCCATACCGCGTTCACCATCCCCGAGCCGCCGTGCAAGCCGCGGCCGTCGGGCCCGGAAGACGACGTGGTGGAGCCCTATCGTTCGTGGGGCAAACCGGTGGAGGCGCCGCCGGTGGAGATCAGCGGTTTTGAGCCGGTCCGGGGCAACGAGCCGCTGCGGCGACTCACGGAAGAGGAAATGGAAGTCCGCGGGGAGCGTTTCGTGCCCGAGCGGAAACTGGCGCCGCTGCCGCGGTGGCCGCTGGTGCGCGGGGTCTTCGACTTCCCGTTCCGCTCCACGACCTGGCCCCGCTGGGTGATGCTGATGGCCTTCGGCAGCGTGGTCGGGTTCATCTCGGGAATTGGCTTCCTGGTGAAAAACCTTCACCTGGCACAAGTCCTGTTTCTCATGATCTTCCTCGGCGGCGTGGCGGCTGCCCTCTCGGGCGTCTGGCTCGTGATGATGGCAAAGGCGTGCCTGACGATCGTCGTCGATACCGCCGGCGGCATCGATGACATCGACAGTTGGAGCCAGGAGAACTTTCTCGACCGCTTCTTCGACCTGCTCTACCCGTTCAGCAGCTTCGGCTGGGGGGCGCTACTGGGGCTGATCCTCGATTCCGGACTGCAGGCCTGCGGGCTGCCGGGAGGGGTGGGAGTGCTCCTCGGCCTGTTCCTCATCCCGCCGATCGCGCTATTGTCGATGCTGGAGACGGGCACATGGCTCCATCCCTTCTCGATGCCGCTTTGGGGGAGCCTGTTTTGGGGCTGGCGGGGCTGGGCCATGTTCTACCTCATGGCGGCCCTGTTGGACGCGGCGTTCGCGATGGTCTGGATGGGACTGAACTTCGCCGTCGGATGGTACGCGCTTTTCCTCTTGCCCGCGCTTCTGGTCACCTGGTGCATGATCTACTTTCGGCTCTTGGGGCGGATGGGACTCTACTGCACGGACCGAGTGCATCGTCACCAGCGGCGCGGTGAGGCGTAGGACGGGATTGAGAGCCCTTGGGGGGAGGATTGCCCGGGCGTGGACCAGGCTCCGGAGTCTCGGGGCACGCTGTGTGCGCAACGCGCCGCCGGGGCTTGATTTCCGGACCGCCGTCGATTACCGTGCTGATTGGGCACCAACATGCCCTGCCGAGCCCTCCAAGAGGCCGCAACCTTAGGTCGCAGCCTTCTACACCCACCCCAACCGCGTCCCATCGACCAACTGGCAGCGAATCGCTGTCGTCGGAGTCAACGTGCAGCCAGCAGCATCTTCGCCGACCGGCAGGACGGGATTCAATCCCGTCCCACGTGCGGTCAACGTGCAGCGAGTCGGATCGGCATTGGCCTGGATCACTCTGGCCGCTTGGACGGTTCTCTGCACCGGAGCGCTCGCCGCCGACTGGCCGCAGTGGGGCGGCCGCGATGGGCGGAACATGGTCTCCGACGAAAAGGGACTACCCGAGTCCTTCGTCCCCGGTGAGAAGAAGCCCGACAACTCGGGCATCGACTTGAAGACGACCAAGAACGTCCGCTGGGTGGCCCGACTCGGCTCGCAAACCTTCGGCAATCCGACGGTCGCCGGCGGCCGGGTCTTCGTGGCGACCAACGACTTTGCCATCGGCGATCCGAAGTACCGCTCCACTCGCGGCGGGCTGGTCAAGTGCCTGGAGGAATCGACCGGCAAGCTGCTCTGGCAGTTGGTCATCCCCAAGCTGGAGACCAATAAGCCGGAGTTCAACTTCGACAACCTCGACCTCGGCGTGTGCTCCTCGCCGACCGTGGAGCGCGACCGGGTCTACCTGGTCACCAACCGCTGCGAGGTGATCTGCCTGGACGCAAAGGGAATGGCCAACGGCAACGACGGGCCCTTCCGCGAGGAAGGCCAATACACGGTCGGCCCCGGCAAACCGCCCGTCGTGCCCGGCCCGAAGGATGGCGACGTCATCTGGCGCTACGACATGATCGGCCAACTGGCGGTCTGGCCGCAGGACGCCTCGAACTGCTCGGTCCTCATCCACGGAGACCTGCTTTACGTCAACACGTCCAACGGCGTGGACCGGTCGCACGATCGGCTGCCCAATCCGCTGGCCCCGAGCCTGATCGTGCTCGACAAGCGGACCGGCCGGCTGGTGGCCAAGGACGAGGAGAAGATCGGCAGGCGGACCTTCCACGGCCACTGGTCGAACCCTTCGCTGGGCGTGGTGAACGGCAAGGCGCTAGTGTTTTTCGGCGGCGGCGACGGCGTGTGCTACGCCTTCGAGACGCTGGACAAGGTGCCTTCGGGGGTGCCGCTGGAGAAGGTCTGGTCGTTCGACTGCAATCCGCCGCACTACCGGTGCAAGGACGGCAAGCCGATCCCCTACCGCGACGGCGACGTCCACCGCCACCGCGGCAACGCCAACGACGGGAAGTACGTCGGCCCCAGCGAGATCATCGCCACGCCGGTCTTCTACAACAATCGCGTCTACGTGGCCACGGGGCAGGACCCGTCCCACGGCCGGGGCCGCGGGATGCTATCCTGCATCGACGCCACGCGGACCGGCGACGTCACCAAGACCGGCGAGGTCTGGCGCTACGACAAGATCGACCGCAGCCTCTCAACGGTCTCGATTGCCGACGGGCTGCTCTACATAGCCGACGTCGCCGGGCAACTTCACTGCCTCGACGCCGAGACGGGCCGGTGCCACTGGGTCCACCAAACCAAGGCGGAGATCTGGGACTCGACGCTCGTGGCCGACGGCAAGGTCTACCTCGGCACGCAGAAAAGCTTCTGGGTCTTGAAGGCCGGCAAAGAGAAGAAGGTCCTCCACGAGATCCATCTCGGGGCCCCGGTCCACAGCACGCCGATTGCCGCCAACGGGGTCCTTTACGTCGCCTCGCACCGCTATCTCTGGGCCGTGGCGGAAGCGAAGAACTGACGGCAACCGGCGGTCCTCGTGCCACTTCAAGCGTTACGGGCCGGCAGGATCGGAGCGCTGCGGATGACTTTGCTGCGCGGTGGCCGGCTCTGAGGCCGGCTGCGCCATGGGCGCGGCGGGAGGCCGCTTCTCGTAGCCGAGGTCCCTGATCACCTCGAGAATCTCGCTGCAGGTGGGAAACATCCGTCCGCTGGAGCGCTTGTAGGCGTCCAGGGCGGCCATGAATTCAATCTCGTCGGCCGAGTAGTCCCGCTCGCAGGTGGTCGGATCGATTTGACGGCGGCGGACCACCTTGGCCCGGCGCTGGAGCTTGCGGCGATCGACCGCCACCGGTTGGCTCGTCTTGCGGCGCTCGGGCAACTTGCGGCGGTCGCGGTTGGTGCGGCGATCGACGGTCACCGAGGCGGCGCTTGCCGATCGGGCAGCCGCTTTGTCCCCGCCGCTGTTTCCCCCCGTAGCGAGTTCCCGCGTTCGGCCGGCCGACCCTTGCATCGCTGCCTTCTTGCTCTTGGCCACAGACCGTCCCCCTGCACTGTTTCGAGGCAAAGCCCAGACAAACTACTCAAGTTGCCCATTCGTCACAGAACATCGGATGGAGGTCCGGATAAAGTTGACCGATTGCAGAAAATGGGACGTCTTAACGGCTTATCCTGGGGGAATGATTCTGTCTGTTGGCGCAAAGATGACGAGATTGCGGGCCCTTTGCGGCCTGGTGGAGAGGAAGCGGGCGACTCAATACCGCTGAGATGGGATCCCACGCGGGGTGAAGAGACGGGTGCAATGCCCCCCGCATGGCCAGCGGGGCGAACCGGCACCCGGGCCGGGGCGGACCGGTGACTGGCTAGTCTCGTTGCCCGAGCGATTCCGCGACTTCCCGGCAAATGGAGCGCAGCTCGCGAACCGACACGTCCTCAAGCCGTCGACCGCTCTGATCCAACCGCTCGTTGATCTTGACGGCGGTCTCTTGCATCAGGGCGTGGGTGTCTTGGCTGCCGCCAAGGAGGACGAAATTCGTCCCTCGGGTCAGCCGCGTTTGCCCATCGTCATGATCGAAGGCCAAGCCCAGCAAGGCGGCCGACTTCTGCTGCGGATCGGACGCTCTCAAGGGAAGTGCCTGCTCAGCCAAAGTGACGGAAAAGGTTCTTCAGCCCCTCGGAAGCCGCATCGCGGCTGCTGGCGGCCTCCGTCTTCACGCTGCCGGCAAACTTGCCGGGAACATGGGGCTTCTGGGACCCGCTGTCTTCCTCCATCGGCTCCTCGTCCAGCGTTTCCGCAGGGGCTTCCTCCGGCTTGGGCTGGCTGGACTTCCCCGAACTGATGCCGATGGTCTGCGTCGGGTCCATGGTCGTGGTCTCCGCGGTCGGGGCGGTGGCGTTCTCCTCGAGCCAACCGTCCACGTCCGCTTCCTCGGCCGTCTCCGCCGGCTTCGGGCGAGGGGGCTGCGCCGTCCGCACGGCGGCCTCCTGGACGCTGCGGACCTTGGGCAGTTTCTTGCCGCCGACCTCCACGGCCAACTGGACCTCAAACTCCAACGGCCCGATCTTCAAGTGGTCGCCGGACTTCAGCTCGGCCTCCGATCTGACCCGCTGATCGTTGACGTAGGTCCCATTCTTGCTCCCGAAGTCGCGCACCGCCACGTACCCCCCTTCGACCAACAGCGCGCAATGGTGTCGGCTGATGAGGTCGCTTTGGGGCCTGAGGTCGCAATCCTCCGCCCGGCCAACGAAGAACTTCGAACCGGGCACCGCCACTTCTTGGCCTGCGTGCTTGCCGTGTAATACGACGAGTTTGACCTGCATTGCTTTTCACCCACCCAAAAGAGAATCGAAACAGAGGCAACGAGACCCTTCGGCAGAACGCACCGCGTGCCAAGCGCCGGCAATGCAACTCATCTATTAGTATGTACCCGAAAGCACGCCAGATGCAACTATGAGAAGATAAGAAACAGGCGAGATCCTAGCATTCCGCGCAGTCCAAGTCAAAGCAATTCCGGCCGCCTCCCTCGCCCGCGGTCTTGGCTCCACCGCGGCGAGCCGTACTTGGCTTCCGCCAAGCGGGTGATCTCGGATCGCTCACCATCGGAGAGGGGTGCCGGCCGCCAAGCCAAATGGAGCCGCGCGGAAAGTTTCTCCAGCCAATGGTCAATCATTCGCTCCTCATCGGCCGCAGTCAAGCCCTGGTCCCGCAACCCCGGCAGCTCGGGGGCTGATGCCGAGCGGCCCAGCAGGAGGCTCCCGTGCTGCAGGACGGCCCCTCGAATCCGCCGCTGAGCACTGCCGGCGACCTTCATTTCGCCGATCACGACATCCCCGGCAACGCGCCGCTGGAAACAAAGGAACGGCTGCGGATTCCCAGCGGAATGCGTTCCCGCACAAAGGGATGCGGCGATTCCCAGGTCGCCCAGAGCCTCCACGATCGACTGGTGAACGGCCCGGTAGAGGGCCTGCCTGCCGATGGACAGAGGATGGCTCCCGGGCACGACGAGGCAGTAAGTCCATTCGTGGTCGTGGAGAATTGCCCCGCCCCCAGTGATCCGGCGAACAACCGGACCACCCAGACTGGGCAAATGCTGCTCGAGATCCCCGTATCGCTGAAAGTAACCCAGAGAGAGGGTCGGCTCTGCCCAGCGGTATAGCCGAAAGAAGCACTCCCCAACTCCGGGCACCCGCTGAAGCAGCCATTCATCCACCGCCATATTCCACGCCCCCGAGGCGGGGGCATCAATAAGGAGGCGACAGGGGGTCATGGCAGAGGGAACGCTCAATAGGGAATGATGAATGATGAGTGATGAGTCATGAATGTTCAACTGTCCGGGACCGCCTCGCGGGTCACGCTCTTCCCCTTGCTGACAACTCGCGCAGGGCACACTCTACACACGCTTCCGCTCATCGTTCATCATTCATCATTCATCGTTCAGCGTTCAGCGTTTCCCTTCCACGCCAGGACCGCTTTCCGGGCGGCCTGGACCTCATCCGGGCGGCTGATCCGCAGCGCGTGCGGGGCGTCGTGCAACAGGTCGGGCGGCTCTTCGGTGATCCGGAATAGCGCCTGTGCGAAGGCATCCAGCGTGGCCTTGCTCTCCGTCTCCGTGGGCTCGATCATCAAGGCCTCGCGGACAATCAGCGGGAAGTAGACCGTCGGGGCGTGGAAGCCGTAGTCCAACAGGCGCTTGACCAGGTCCATGGCGGTCACGCCGCGGTCCGCCTTGAGCCGAGAGGCCGACACGACGAACTCGTGCGTGCAGCGGTCGCCGTAGGGCGCAACAAGGAAGTGCTTCAGCCGGCTGAGCAGGTAGTTGGCGTTGAGCACGGCGTTTTCCGCGACGCGCCGCAGGCCCTGCGGCCCCAGCGTCCGCAGGTAGCAGTAGGTCCGCACCAGCACGCCGGTGTTGCCGAAGAAGCTGCGCACGCGGCCGATCGACTTGGGCCGGTCGTAATCCAGACGGAAGCCGCTGGGGTCCTTCACCACCGCCGGCACCGGCAAGTACGGAGCGAGATCGCCGCGGACCGCCACCGGCCCCGCCCCCGGACCACCGCCCCCGTGCGGCCCGCTGAAGGTCTTGTGGGGATTGAAGTGCATCATGTCGGCCCCGAAATCGCCGGGCCGGGCGATCCCCAGGATCGCGTTCATGTTCGCCCCGTCCAGGTAGACCAGGCCGCCGGCGTCGTGGACCATCCGGGCGATCGTAGCGATTTGGCCGTCGAAGAGCCCCAGCGTGTTCGGGTTGGTGATCATGAAGACGGCCGTGCGGGCGTCGAGCTTGCCGGCCAGGTCCTTCACGTCCACCAGACCCTTGCCGCAAGTCTTGACCTCAAGCGTGGTGAATCGGGCCATGGCTGCGCTGGCGGGATTGGTCCCGTGGGCGGCGTCGGGAATGATCACCGTGGTCCGCTGCTGGCCGACGTCGCGGAAGTAGGCCGCGGCCACGAGCAGGGCCGTCATCTCGCCATGCGCCCCGGCCGCCGGCTGCAGGCTCACGGCCGGCAGCCCCGCAATCTCGGCCAGCATTTCCTGGACTTCGTAAAGGACCGCCAAAACTCCTTGCAGAGTCGCTTCCGGCTGATAGGGGTGCAAGTCGGCAAAGCCCGGCATGCCGGCAAGCCGCTCATTCCGCTTGGGATTGTACTTCATCGTGCAGGAGCCGAGCGGATAGAAGTGCGTGTCCGCCGACATGTTCTGCGTCGAGAGATTCACGAAGTGCCGCACCAGGTCCGGCTCGGTCAGCTCCGGGAGCGGCGGCGGGGCCTCGGCGGCCGCGCCCGGCGGCAGAAGCTCCTCGAGCCGCCGCTGGGGGACGTCGCACGCGGGCAGTTGCACTGCCCGGCGCCCCGGGTGAGAGAGTTCAAACAGGAGTTGAGCGGCTTGGCGGTGTCGCATGGTTCACTCGTGCTAAGCCGCAAGCGGCCGCTTGCCGCTTAACGGGTCCACAAGTTCATTTCACCGTTTCAACCAGTCGGTCGATCTGGGCTTTCGTCCGCTTCTCCGTGACCGCCACCAACAGACAGTCGGCCAGTTCCGGATACCACCGGGCCAGCGGGACCCCGGCGAAGATGCCGTTGCGGAGTGCGGCATCCAAGCGGCGGTCCAATTGGCCGTCCGTCGCGCGGACGACGAATTCCTTGAACACGGGGCGGTCGAACGACGGTTCGAGGCCCGGTTGCGCACTGAGCCGCTCCATCGCGTACCGGGCCTTTTGCAGGCACAACTCGGCCACCACCCGCATCCCCTGCGGTCCCATCGCCGCCAGGTAGACTGCGGCCCGCAGGGCCAAAAGCCCCTGGTTGGTGCAGATGTTGCTCGTGGCCTTCTCGCGGCGGATGTGCTGCTCGCGGGTTTGCAGGGTCAAGACCCAGCACCGCTTGCCGCGGCGGTCCACGGTCTGGCCCACCAATCGGCCCGGCATCCGGCGCACGAAGGGCTCCCGGCAGGCGAGGATCCCCAGATACGGTCCGCCGAAGGCCATCGCGTTGCCCAGCGACTGGCCTTCCGCGACCACGATGTCGGCCCCGTACTGGCCCGGCCGCTTGAGCAGGCCCAAGCTGATCGGATCGACGGCCACGACGAACATCGCCCCGGCTCGGTGGGCGATTTCGCCAAGCTCCTGCACGTCCTCCAGGCAGCCGAAGAAGTTCGGATGCTGGACCAGGACGCACGCCGTCTGGTCGTTGACCGCGGCGGCCAGCGTCTCTGGGTCGATCGTTCCTTGCGATGTGGGGAGCGTGACCAGCCCGGTCTCGAAGTTCGCCAGGTACGTGGCCAGCACCTGGCGATACTCGGGGTGGACGCTCGCCGCGGTGACCACGCGGCCGGACCGCTTCGTGGCGTGTATCGCCATGAGCACTGCCTCGGCCGCGGCGCTGGCCCCGTCGTAGAGGCTGGCGTTGGAGACGTCCATCCCGGTCAGTTGCGCGATCAGCGTCTGATACTCGAAAGTCGCCTGGAGCGTCCCCTGGCTGGCCTCGGGCTGGTAGGGCGTGTAGGCGGTATAGAACTCGCTGCGGCCGGCGACGAAGTCCACGATCGCGGGGATGAAGTGATCGTAGGCCCCGCCGCCGAGAAACGAGACCGCTTGACCAGCGGGCACGTTCCGCCCGGCCAACTCGGTCATGTGGGCCGTCAACTCGAGTTCCCCCATTGCCGGCGGAACCGCCGGCTCCCGCTGGAGCCGCAGCTCCGGAGGGACCATGGCGAAGAGGTCTTCCAGCGACCGAACTCCGATCGCCTGGAGCATCGCCTCTTGGTCTGCGGGGGTGTTGGGGATGTAGGGCATGAGTTGGTTCACGCGGGCAACGGTCCGAATGAAGACAAACCCTACATGATAACGTTCAGCCAAACGACACAGTATTCGCCTAATGAGGGGATAGGCCCCCGCTCTAGTTGGCGATGCGCCTCCGGCGGGGAACCGGACTCTCCTGTACACGAACAGTTGGCGCGGCGGGCAAGAAATGCGAAAAAAGCTGAGCCCGGAGGTAACACCGACCGGTCGTGAGTCGCCTAATAGTTAGAGAGTGCACTCTCCACAGGCTGCGAGAAGGCCGGACATGGCGAACTGGGATCAGATCGTCCGCGACCACGGACCAGCCATTTTTCGGCTTGCCAGACGGATTCTGGGGCCCGGGCCGGACGCCGAAGACGTCGTGCAAGAGGTCTTCTTGGAGGTCTTCCAGTTTCGTCAGAAGCAGGAGGTCGGCAATTGGCACGGACTGCTTCGCAGGGTCGCGACCCACCGCGCGATCGACCGCCTTCGCCGCCGACGCGGCAACGAACCTTTGGAGGGACTGGAGATCTCGGATGCTGCCGACGCGCCCCTGGAGACAGCGGTCGCGGGCGAGTTGGCGGAGCGATTACGCAGAGCGATCACCCGACTCCCCGACGGGCAGGCGGCCGTGTTCTCCCTGCGCTATTTCGACGGTCGATCGTACGACGAGATCGCTGAGACTCTCGGTATGGAACCGAGCGCGGTCGGCACGGCCTTACACAAGGCACGCGGCAAACTGCGGTCGTTGCTTGAAGACAAGGTCAAAGGAGGCGGGCAATGAACGACTTCACCCAATCTCCCCAGGATGGCTTTGTTCGGGATGAACTCTCGGGGACGCTGCTCGCGTCGGTCGAGGAGGTTCTTCGCGAACCGATTGGGGAAGAGGACTTGGGCCGCGCGCTCGATCGCGCTCGGCGCCTCGATGAGCCGAGGTCGTCTCGCCGGGCACGCCGGTTCCGCTTCTTGCTGGCCACCGCGGCCGTCGCCGCGGCCCTGTTGGTTGTCATCGTGATTTGGCGGGGGCATCAGCCTGGCGCCGCCTGGGCGACGGTGGTCGAGGCCGTGGCGAGCAAGCCGTGGCTCCATGCGGTCACCACGATGGCGGACGGGACCAACGAGGAACTCTGGTTCTCGGCCAGCCGCGCGGTCATGGGCGGACGGGTCGTGGTACCTGCATCGGCGAATGATGATGCCCGCGAGTGGTTCGTCTGGAACGACCTCGACGCCGGCATCGTGGATCTGTACGAACCCCGGAAGGGCCTCATCGTCCGCACGCGCGAGACTCAGGGCCGGGACGTGTCTGAGTATTTCCGGGCGATCTTCACCGCATTTCTTTTAGCCGAGCCCGGCGGGACGATCGATGCGGGACGCCGCAAGCTTGTTCACCAGCAGCAGCGTGAAGTGACGGAGCAGGGAAGACGCTGCACCGAGCATCGGTTCAGGGCCCAGAAAGAAGATGAAGACGGGGGGAGCCAAAGGGACTGGCTGGTCTATGTTGACCCGGATACGCAACTCCCGTTTCGCTGGGACGAGGTTTCCTCCAACCCTTTGGCCGCACTTTTTGGCACGAGACGGCGGTGGGACGTCGACTATCCAGCCACAGGGCCGGCGGACATTTACGCCTTGGGGGTGCCCAAGACAGCGAAGATCGTTGACCGCTCGCTGCCGTCCGACGTGGAGGCGTTGGCGGCGACCGTCGTCGCCCGGAGCCGCTGGGCGGACAAGCGGTTCTACGCGGTGGTCGTCCAGTCTGACGACGGCAAGCCGTGGTGGGACGGCCGGTGCTTTTACCGCGTGTGGTCAAGCGGCTTCCGTTGGAGGGTCGATCGCACTTACGGGTATTGGATGCCGCCCGGGGAACCGATCCCGACCGGCGCCGATCCTGCGACGTGGTGGAAACAGAAGGCGGAGACGCTGCAATTCCAGCCCGAAAACCGATGTGACGGCAAGTGGGAGTGGCGGTACGACGCCAAGTCCCGAAATCCCACCCCCGCCGACATCGCCGCCGGCGCTTCTAGGAAGCTGAGGGTCATCGAGTCGATCGAAAAGAAACGAATGTACCCAGTGCGAAAGGAGAGTTTTCGCGAGGGATATCCGATTTGCCTGATGGGTCATCCTACGAACGGTTTTTCCATGCCGCCCCCTTCCGGGCTGGGGATCTATCAAGGCTTCGTGGCGGGTGTCGACGCGAAGCCGAAGTCCGGGCCGCCGGGCACGATCTTGCTCCAAGTCCGCAACCCCGACTGGAAGCCAGTCAAGTCAGAACACGGCTACCGGAGCCCACAGATGTGGCGGCTCTGGTTCGCGCCGGACAAGGGCTATCTGCTAGTGCGCTGCGAGGAGCTTGTGTCGCAGGACGGGAAGGAAGAGATCACCGGCGGATCGGTAATCGAGCAGGCAACGCAGGCCCCCGATGGGCGGTGGTATCCGACCGTCGTTCGTCGATTCAACGCAATCGGCTTCGTGGGAAGCGACAAGAACGAAGACATGATCCTGCGGTTCTACTACGACTTCGAGGCAGACATCCCGGACAGCCTGTTCGAGCCGTAGTGGGCAGGGCGGGACAAGTCGCACCGAAGTGGGATCGCGACCAACGGTCGCGGCTTCATGGGCCGAGCTCCACGATGCGGCGGCGGTCTCCCGCCTTCTGTCTTCTGACTTCTCCGTTGCCCCGTCAACGGGCTGAAAGCTGATGGCTGATAGCTGAAAGCTATTCTTCCGCCGCCTCCTCGCACTGCTTCTGATACGCCTTGTAGTCCATCAGTCCGGACGGGGCCGCTTCGCCGCTGAGCTTCACCTTGATCAGCCAGCCGGCACCATAAGGGTCCTTGGCGAGAATCTCCAGATTCTCGGGCACGGCCCGGTTGACCTCCACGATCTCGCCATCCACGGGGCTATAGAGGTCGCTCACGGCCTTGACCGATTCGACCTCGCCGAAGGGCTTCCCGGCCTGGACCTCTTGCCCCACGGGAGGCAACTCGATGAAGACCAGGTCCGTGAGGGCCTCGATGGCAAAGGCCGAAATCCCCACCGTGGCGATCTTGCCGGACGGCCCCTTTTCCACGTGAACCCACTCATGCGTCTTCGTGTACAGGAGTTGTTCGGGAGTCACTCTTGGGTTCCTTTCGTCTGGCGGCGGTAAAACGGGAGTTCGACGACCCGGGCCGGCTCCATGCGACCCCGCAGGTCCACGACGAGCTCGGTTCCCGGCTCACTATACTCCGGGCGAACGTAGCCCATGGCGATGGATTTTTGCAGCGTGGGGGAGAACGTGCCGCTGCTGACCTGGCCGGTCGGCTGCCCGCGGGCCAAGAGAGGAGCGCCCTGCCGGGCGATGCGGCGACCAGGCAGCTCCAGGCCCACGCGGGTCCGCTGGAGCGGTTGCTCGGCAATCCGCTTCAGGGCATCGCGGCCGGGGAAATCGTAGCCCACGAGGTGGCACGCAAATCCCAGCCCGGCCTCGAAGGGATTCACGGCTTCCGATAGCTCATGGCTATAAAGCGGCATTCCGGCCTCCAGGCGCAAGGTATCGCGGGCCCCGATGCCGGTCGGGACCACTCCCAGGGGCTTGCCCATATCCAGCAACACCTCCCAGACGTCCCGGGCGATGCTGGCCCCGAGGCTCAACTCAAAACCGTCCTCGCCGGTATAGCCGGTGCGGCTGATGATGGCCCCTTGGCGTCTTGCCGCCGGGTGAAGGATGCGGACGGGAGTGCCGCGGTAGTAGCGCATCCACTGAAGATCGACGTCCACCAGGGGCTGGAGCAGTTCCACGGAGCGCGGGCCTTGGACGGCGAACATTGCCCAGAGCCGGGTCACGTCGGACCAGACGATTTCCTCGCCGCGGACCTCGGCCAGCTCGCGCGGCAAGTGGTCGCCGACCCAGCGGACGATCTTGTCGTGGTTCCCGGCGTTGACCACCACGACGTAAAACGGCTGGCTATTGTCGTCGTGATAGTAGCCGACCAGCACGTCGTCGAGGATGCCCCCTTGCTCGTTGGTCACCAGAGAGTAACGGATTTGCCCGAGGCGTAGATCCCCCACTCGGCGGGTCAGCAGGCAGGCCAAGAACACGGCTGCCCCGGGGCCTTCGAAGCGGAGGCGGCCCATGTGGGAAATGTCGGCGATTCCGCACGCCGCCCGGGCGGCCAGGTGCTCCTCGATGATCGAGGTGTACTGGAGCGGCATGGCCCAGCCGGTGAAATCGACCATCCGAGCCCCGTGGGCCACGTGCCATTCGTAGAGGGGGGTCTTGAGCAAATTCGCGCCCATAGAGATGGCGTGCGGGTTCCGAGTCTTGCGGCCACGACGACCGATCGACGCCCATTGTAACGCCAGCCCGGCGGATCGCCAGAGGGGCTTCTGGAGTGCGGCGATTCATCGCCGCTTTCGATGCCGTCGCCTGGCGTAGTCCGCCGCTGTGGACTGGGCGCGTTTTCCGCACAAAGCGGCGCGACCATGCTGCGCATGGTGCCCGCGCCGCACTCCAAGAGTCCTACTGCCGCTTGCGGCGTTTTCCTTCTTGGGCTGACTTGGCGCGGGTCTTCGCCCCAGGCTTGGCCTTCGCCTTTGCAGGCCGCGGTTTGCCCTCCGGCTCGAGGCGCTCGGCGGCCGGCGCCTTCGCCTCCCGGCGCACGAGCCGGAAGTCTAGTTCGCGCCGCTCCAGGTCCACCCGGGCCACCGCCACGCGGACCACGTCCCCCAGGCGAAACTGGTTCTCCGACCGGCGGCCGAACAGGCTGTGCGTGGTGCGGTCGAAGCGGTAGTAATCGTCGGTGAGCGAGTCCGCGTGAATGAGCCCCTCGGCCGGCAGGTGGACCCCTTGGACAAACAGTCCGAAGCTCTCCACCCCGGTGATCACGGCCTCCATCTCGTCGCCGATCCGATCGCTCAGGTAACTGAGGAGCTTCAGCTTCGTCAGCTCGCGCTCGGCCGCTTCGGCCCGCTGCTCTCGCTCGGAGCATTGCTCGCCCCAAAGCTGCAGTTGGCCTATGTCGTTCCGCGGCCGCTTGCCCGAGAGCACGCCGTCGATCAGGCGATGGATGGTCAGGTCGGGATAGCGGCGGATCGGCGAAGTGAAATGGCAGTAGCACGGGCTGGCCAGGGCGAAGTGCTCCTCCTCTTTGGGACTGTAGACCGCGCGGGGGAGCGACCGCAGCGCGGCGTAATGGACGGCGTTCTGCTGGGGCCGTCCCAGGACTTCGTTGAGGAGCCGCTGCAAGGTGAAGCGGCTTTCCAGGCCCCGGTGCGGCAGGCCCAGCTCGGCGACGAACTCCCCCAGGGCCGCGAGCTTGCGCGGGTTGGGGGCGGGGTGAATGCGGCGGAGGAACTGGAACCCCCGATCGCGGAGCATCTCGGCCACGGCCTCGTTGGCCGCCAGCATGAACTCCTCGATGATCTTGTGACTCTCGGTGTTTTCCACGACGCGGGCCCCGCACACGCGGCCCTGCCGGTCCAGCTCGACCTTCACCTCGGGCATGGCCAGCTCCAGGGCCCCGCGGGCCATGCGCCGCTGCCGCAAGATGGCCGCCAGCTCGCGCATTCGCCCGAGCAGCTCGCAGACCTCGCCGCCCCACTTCTTTCGCCACGGCTCCGGATTGGCGAGGAACTCATCGACCTGCTCGTAAGCCAGGCGGCGCCGGCTCTTGATGACCGCCGAGTGGAACTCGCTCGAGACCCGCAGGCCATCCTCGGCGAACTCCAAGTACGCCGTCTTCGTGTAGCGGAGCTTCCCCGGCTGGAGACTGGCCAGGCCGTTGGAAATCAGCTCCGGGAGCATGGGGATCACGCGGTCGGGCAGGTAGACGCTCGTGGCCCGCTGGAAGGCCTCGCGATCCAGGTTCGTCTTCGGCCGGACGAAGTGCGACACATCGGCGATGTGGACCCCCAGGCGCCAATGGCCGTTGGGCAGGCGCACGAGCGAAATGGCGTCGTCGAAATCGCGGGCGTCGATCGGGTCGATCGTAATCACCGTCTCGCCCGTGGCGTCGAACCGCTCCGCCGGGACCGCCTCCTCGAACCGCTCGGTCTGGTGCCGGGCCTCCTCCAGGACTTCCTCGGAAAAGCGCTCCGGGAGCTTGAACTCGCGGAGGATGGAGAGCGTATCGACTCCGGGCTTGCCCTGCGGGCCGAGGACTTCAATGATGACCCCTTCGCCTTCATGGATGTGCGAGGGGAAGCGGATCATTTCCAGGACGACCTTGTCTCCCGGCCGGGCGTTGCGCGTACTGGCGTCGCCGACGGAGATCGGCCGGCTGAACAGTCCGCCGTCGATCTCCACGAGGCCGTTGCCGCTGGACTCGAAGTAGGTGCCGACGAACTGGTGCGTCTCGCGCTCGAGGACCTCGACGATTTCGCCGCGGGGGCCCAGTCCCCGTCCTCCCTCCTTGGCCTTTAAGCGGACGGCCACGGTGTCTCCGGAGGAGGCGTCGCCGGCCTTGTTGGCGGGGATGTAGATGTCGCGGACCTCGGGGTCGCCGCGCGTCGCACCGGCGGGCCGCACGAAGCCAAAACCGCCCTCGGTGCGGCGGAAGACGCCTACAATGCGGTTGCCCTTCGGCTTGCCCGCATCGGTCGCTTGGACCAGGTGGTTGGAGCCGTAGGCTAGCTCGCCCCGGGCGACGAGGCGCTTGACGGCCTTTTTCACGTCGGCCGCCTCGGATTTGGGGACTTGCAGGCGCTGAGCGATGCCCCGCGGCTTGACCGGCCGGTAGTCGGGATGGCGGACCAGGTCGAGAATCGCTTGTTCGAGATTGGGATCTTTCATGCTCACGCCGGCCGCTTTTCCTCGGTGCCGCTCCCCTTGAACAGCTTCCGACCGAGATTCGGGTTGAAATTCGTCCAGGAGCTTCCCACGTTGGGATCGTCGCGCATCTGCTGGCTGAAGGCCGAGACCTTCGCATCCAAGTTGTCGAGACAGAACAGGGCGACCGCCTCCAGGGTCATGGGGAGCTTCGGGCTGCCGTATTCGTACTCCCCGTGATGGCTGACGATGAGGTGCTTCAGGCGCAGGACGAGTTCCTCCGGGATCGGCTCGCCGGAGAGCTTCTCCGCCTCGCGGACCTTCCGCTCCAGGAGGCTCACACCCATCACCAGGTGGCCGATCAATTGCCCTTCGTCGCTATAGGTGAACTCGCGCTCGTAGCAGAGCTCGTCCGTTTTGCCGGCGTCGTGCAGGAATGCACCGATGAGGAGCAGGTCGTGGTCCACCTGCGGGTAGCACGGGGCGATCCGCAGCACGACCTCCATCAAGTTGACGACGTGCTCCAGGAGCCCGCCCAGATACGCATGATGGTGCTTCACTCCCGCCGGGCAGCGCGTGAGCTTGGCCATGAACTCCTCGTCCAGGAGGAAGCACTCGGCGAGGTTCCGCAGGTGCGGGTTGGCCATGCCGCGGAGCAGCTCGCCGAGGCGCACGATCAGCTTGTCCGCGTCCACCGCGGCCACGGGCGTGAAGTCGTCCGCATTGACTTCGCTCGGCTCCACCTTCTCCAGCCGGGTGATGATGAGCTGCACGGCTCCCTGAAACCGCTGCGAGGTCCCTTCCACGCGCACGAAGTCGCCGTTTTCAAACGACCGGTAGAGCGACTCGCCAGCGTTCCACATGCGGGCGCCGACGGACCCGGTCCGGTCCGAGAGTTCAAGCTGGAGGTACAGATTGCCGTTGCGGTTGGGCCGGAGCTGTTTTTCGCCGGCGCGGAAGACCTCAAAGACGCTCTCCTGTTCCCCCAACTGATTGATGAAACGACGCCCCATACGGCTCCTTTCCCACAACGCACGGCAGCCCCGGGCAGGCAACTCGAAAGTGTGATTGTACGGCTGGCAAGAATCCTCCACAAGGGGGAGCCCCCTGCCCTGCCCCGTGGCGACCGTCTGGCCTTGTCAGTGCTGCGGGCGGCGGCCTAGAATGCCGGTTTTCGTTGCCTGCACTGTGCGCTTGCTATGACAAGACGCGGGGCAAGCCCCGCCGCTAACCGTACGTGGAATGCCGCTCCGGCTCTGAACTCTGAACCGCTGCCGGGCCGGCACGGCCCGGCTCTGAAACCTGAACGCTGACCCCTGCCATGCGCTGGACCCAAACCTTCATCCCCACGATGAAAGAAACGCCCGAAGGGGCGGAAATCCCCAGTCACGTCCTCATGCTTCGAGCGGGACTGGTCAGCCAGGTGATGGCCGGGTCGTACCTGTATTTGCCCTTGGGGCTCCGCGCCCTGCGCAAGGCCGAGCAGATCGTCCGCGAGGAAATGGACGCCGCCGGGGCCGTCGAACTCCTCATGCCCGCCATGACCCCGCTGGCCCTCTGGGAGCAGACCGGGCGGGTCGAGGCCTTCGGCGACGTGCTGGTGCGGTTCTCCCTCCCCCGCCAGAACCGAAAGGTCCACGTCGTCCTCGGGCCGACTCACGAGGAGGTCATCACCGATCTTGTGTCGCGGCACATCTCCAGCTACCGGCAGATGCCGATCACGCTCTACCAGATCCAGACCAAGTTCCGCAACGAGGAGCGGCCGCGCTTCGGCGTGCTGAGGACCAGCGAGTTCCTCATGAAAGACGCCTACAGCTTCGACCCCTCCGTCGAGTCGCTGGGCCAAAGCTACGACAAGATGTACGCGGCCTACTGCCGGATCTTCAGCCGCTGCGGCCTGGCGTACCTGGCGGTCGAGGCGGAGAGCGGGCCGATCGGCGGCGACGCCAGCCACGAGTTCATGATCCCCGCCGAGAACGGCGAAGACACCGTCGTCCACTGCAAGGATTGCGGCTACGCGGCGAACCTGGAGCGGGCCGAGATCGGCGCCCGGGGCGGCGTGGTCCCGAACGTGGCGCTGGAACCGGTCCGCAAGGTCGATACGCCCGGCGCGGCCACGATCGAGCAGGTCAGCAAGTTCCTCGGCTGCCGGCCGGAGCAGATGATTAAGACGCTCATTTACTCCGCAGGCGGGAAGCCGATCGCCGTGCTGATTCGCGGCGATCACGACGGCAACGAGGCGAAGATCCGCCGCGTCGCCGGGGCCCAGAAGGTCGTCCTGGCCGAGCCCGACGTAATCCAGGCGGTCACCGGGGCCCCGGTCGGGTTCGCGGGGCCCGTGGGGCTGAAGCAGCCCATCCCGATCTACGCCGATCGCGACGTCGAGTTCCTCCGCAACGCGGTCACCGGCGCCAACGCGGGTGACGCCCACTTGACCGGCGTGAATCCCGGCCGCGACTTTCAAGTCCAGTTGTTCGCCGACCTGCGCAAGGCCGGCGACGGCGACCCCTGCCCGCGGTGCAGCTCGCGCGTGGCGCTGCGTCACGCCATCGAGGTGGGGCACGTCTTCAAGCTGGGCACCAAGTACTCCGAGGCCCTGGCCGCCCGGTTCCTCGACGCCAACGAGCAACTCCACCCGATCATCATGGGCTGCTACGGGATCGGCGTGAACCGCATTCTCGCCGGGCTGATCGAGACCAGCTACGATGATGCCGGGATTCTCTGGCCGGTCGTGCTGGCCCCGTATGAAGTGATCGTCGTCCCGGTGAACGTGCTGGAGCCCGAAAGCCTCCGCGTGGCCGAGGAGCTGCACGACGCCTTGCAGTCTGCCGGGATCGACGTAATGCTCGACGATCGCGACCAGCGGGCCGGCGTGAAGTTCAAGGACGCCGACTTGATCGGTTTCCCGCTCCGCGTGGTGATCGGCGAGCGGGGCCTGAAGCAGGGCAAGATCGAGGTCAAGTGGCGCTGGGATGAGACGCCCGAGATGATCCCATTGGCCGGGGCCGCCGAGGAAATCGCCCGGCGAATCCGCCAAGAACGCGCCACGGGCGAGCGATTCGCCGCCCGGCGTCCAGTGATAGGTGGTAGGTAGTAGGTGGTAGGTGGGGAGCCTATATGCCACCTACCACCTGCCACCTACAATTCGCTTTGTCGTTCAGGAATCCAAGGAATCCCCATGAAAATCGCCACCATCGTCACCAACCGCGGCACGATCCGCATCCAGCTCCACGCCGACAAGGCCCCGAAGACCGTGGCCAACTTCGAGAAGCTCGCCGCCAAGGGTTTCTACGACGGCCTGAAGTTCCACCGCGTGATCGCTGATTTCATGATCCAAACGGGCTGCCCCAAGGGCGACGGCACCGGCGGCCCGGGCTACAAGTTCGCCGACGAATTCCACCGCGACCTGAAGCACACCGGCCCGGGGGTCCTCTCCATGGCCAACGCGGGCCCGAACACCAACGGCTCCCAGTTCTTCATCACTCACGTCGCCACACCCTGGTTGGACAACAAGCACTCGGTCTTCGGACAGGTGATTGAAGGCCAGGACGTGGTCAACAAGATCAAGCAGAACGACGCGATGGAGAAGGTGACGGTCGCGGAGGAAGAGGAATAGGGTTCAGGGTTCAGGGGGGCCGTTTAGTACTACAACGCTAGGTTTGAGCGGATGTAAAACTGGGCAAGTTAGTGCGTTGCCCAGACTTCCCAGATTTACCACATAATCTCCCCAAGTTGACTTCCGAGCCGAGTTAGCGTTGTAGTATTAGCGGCCGGGCTTGTTCGGCGATGCCGGCGGTTCTTTCTCCGGCGAGACCTTCCGCAACGTCACCGGCAACGCCCCGGCGTTCAGGACGTCCGTCAATTCCCGGACCTGCTCGACCGTGAACCGCCCGCTGAGTTCCCCCCGGTCGGAAATCGTGCTTCGGATCATCGGGGCGGTCCAGAGCTTCCCGTCCAGGATGATCCCCAAGTGATAGTAGAAGAACTTGTCGGCGTCCGGGAGATGACTCCCGGTCAGACGTACGAACTTCTGTGCTCCGGTCGAGTTGAATCGAAATGCGACCGAGGGTGTGCCCCGGTTGTCCGTCGTGGGGAACGCCCGGTCCAGATCCTCGCCTTTGACATTGTAGGCGTCCTTGACCACCAAGACCTCCAGTCGGTCACGTCCTTCGCGCTTCACGGTTCGGGTCGCGATATCCCGTATCTTCCGGAATTCGGCCTCTTTTCCTTCCGCGACCAGAGCCCACCAGGCCAGCAACTCGCCTTTCTCGTCCCGAAGCTCGGATTGATCGTTCGATAAACGCTTTGCCCGCTCGATATAGGACTTGTAGGTCGGACGCCCGTCGGTTGCCAAGACGCGGAACTCCAGCGCCCCGATGGTCAACACCATGCGCTCAATCCTTGCCAACTCCACCGGATCCGTGGAAGGAGCGGTGACTCGGATCCGTCCGCCCTCGATCGCCTCGATCTTAATCCTTTTGAACAAGAATCTGAGCGCGCCCGGATTCAGCCGCCGATCGAGCGCGGCGATCAGCTTGGGCGACTGATTCTTGGTGATTTCGCCCTTGACGACCGCCTCGAACAGCAGGACGGTTTCGGGGCTGCCGGCCTTCGCTTTCTCAGGCTCAGCGGCGAAACAGCTCGGTCCGGTCAACACGGAAACCCCCAGAACGGCCACCGCGATTGTCAACGTGCTTTGAGCCGCGAACCGGATGAACGAAGACATGCTCATGGCAAGGGTCTCCCGGTTTGGTGAGAGAGGACCAGCAGAGTTCGGGACGCCGCCCGTTGTTTTTGGCGCGCCGCGATGGCCGGTGTCAAGAGGGGCGCCGAGAAGTAGGGTACGAGCCCGACGCGCAAGCGCGGCGGCCACATCCTGAATCCTGAACCCCGAACCCTGAACCCCGAACCCTGGCCGGGCCGACACGGCCCGGCTCGGAGTTCTAAAATCGGAGCTTCTCCGGCACCAGATTGCGGACGCGATCCAGCAGGCCCGCGGAGCGCTCCGGCTGTTTGGCGGGCGGCGGCTGCGAAGACGCCCGATCCAGCGTGCCGGGGACCGGGGCGTCGGCCAGCCGCACCTTTTCGGCCAAGAGCCGCGGCCAGTAGCCTTCCAGCAAGTGAATGCAGTCCCCCAGCTCGCCATTCTGGAGTTTTGCGTGGACCGGGGTGATCAGGCGCTTCAGGCCGGTCAATTCGCGCTCATTGAACGCCAGATCGCAGAGCTGCACGTCGTCGATCCACACCTCGCCGGGTCCGCTCAGCTCCAGCCGGACCCGCACCGCCGAAAGCGTTTCCAGCGGCAGATCGGGGACACCCATGAGATACCGGCTCCACTCGGTCGTGATCGGCTGCGCGGCGACGTCTCTCTCGACGGACCGCCCGAAACGAAGGTAGAAGGCGACCGTGCGCGTCCCCTGCCGTCCCTCGACGACCAGGCGCACCGGGGGCTGTTTGGCCGCGTCGGCAACCCGCATGTGGACCAGCATCGCCAGCCGGCCGCTGATCGGCGGAGCAAACGGCTGACTGACCAGCGCGCCGGCAGGGCCGCTGCTGGCCAGGCGCACCGCGGCGGCGCCGGAGTGTTTGGCCTCGCTGTCGAGTTGGATGGCAACGCCCTGGGGTTGCACGCAGTCCCAGCCGGGGATCTGGTTTTTCGGTCCCAGCGGGCGGTCAAAGCCGGGGTTCTCCAGGACCTCCAAGAGCGGGGGATTCCGCAGGGCCGCCATCCGGTAGCCCAGCTCCCGTACCTGCTTGTCTAGGACCATCTGGACCTCGCGGGGCACAATCACCTCTGGCTGGGAGAGGCGGACCCCGGGGGATGAGAAGCACGCCGCCACCACGTCGTACGGGCCCAGTGCGACGTCCCAGTACGTCCCTGCGGCGTCCCGCTTGAGCGGCTCGATCGACCTCAAGCCGGTCAGTTCCTGCACGCGGCAGCCGGCCGGAGCTTCCACGCGCAGCCGGGTGGTGGTCGGGAACGGGACGTCGCCGGCCACGTAGACGTACGTGCGGTCGCCGCGAGAGCCGCAGCGAACCGTCACGGTCTGACCGCTGCCGGGAGCGGTTGGGTCGGCGACGCGCTCCATCCGGATCGCCGGCAACTGGCGATAGACCGCAATCAGATCGCGGAGCGAATCCTCCTGCCCCATGGGCAGAAGCTGGCCGCCGTCGAAGATCACCTGGGCGTCGAGGGTGGCCAGGCTGTGGATGAAGCGCCGCCGGTTCTGAGCCGCCGAGGGGACCGCTTCCGTCGCCAGCGAGGTGTAGCAGGGCCGCAGCGGGCATTTCTCGTCGAAGGACGCGAGGCGGGCCTCCAACGGTGCGTGGAAGAACAGGCTCCCCGGCGGCGAAAGAACCCGGAAGTAGTCGTCCACGTCGGGGAGCTGGCTGATCTCCAGGTCGATCGCCTGGGCCGCCAGGGACGTGCGGGGGGCGATCCGCTCGGGCCGCAAGAGCACAATCCCATCGTTGTCCCCGAACTGCCGGGCGTCGATGCCGACCCAGAGCAGCGCCTCGGCGACGGTCGTCTTCCGCGGCAGCGAGGGGCGCAGCTTGCGGACGAGGGCCTCGCCGCCGAGAAGCTCGCCGCCGGCCAGATAGAGCCGTGCGCCGGGGCGGATGGCACTCAACTCGGAGTGTACGCGGCGGTAGAACCGGGCCAGTTGCACGGCCCTCCACGCCAGCCACTCGCGGCGCCACTGCCGCTCTCCCTCGGGCGTCTGGTAAGTCAGGGCTTCCGCCCGCTGGGCGAAGCGCCGGGGGCCCTCGCCGGGGACGCGGAGCTTCGTGTCCCGCTCGAACTGGGCGATGGTCGCATCGTCCAAGCCCCATTCCGGCCCCGGCAACTGCGCATAGCCGTCCGGCGAAAGCTGGAGCGCCAGCCCGCCAAAGGCCGGATGCTCCGCGTAGGAGCCGGCCAGCTCGCGGACCACCTGGAGCATCGCCTCCTGGACGCGCGGGTGGAGGACGTTGTAGTAGGGGGCCTTCCCTTGGCGCGGCGGGTGGACCTGCTGCCAGGAAGCGCCGTCCGGCCCGATCCACTGGATGGCTCCGGCCTCTTGCGGGCCGCGGCGCAGGACGGCCTCCAGCTCGGGCAAGGGACACGCGAATTCGATCGCCGGGATCATCTGCAGCCCCTCGCGATCGAACAGCCGCAAGAGCATCTCCAGGACGTCCTTGCGCACCGGGTCCTGGCCGGTGGTGAAGTAGGTTCCGGTGTCGTAACGCGGCGTGGAGGCCACGACCTTGCTGGGATAGATCGCGCCGGAGTCGGCAAAGACCGAGAGCATCAGTCCATGGTAGCCCACGTGGTGGAGATACTGGACCAACCGCGTGCCGCCGTCGTAGAAGGTCAGCCAGTCATCCGCGCTCAGGTCACTGGACGATCCAAGGGCCTCGCTGGCGGAGAAGTTTTCGGGCACCAGCGGCCGGTGCAGGCAGGCGATCAGGAGCCGCTCCGGCTTGGGCCCGCCCGCGGGAAATGCCCGCGGCAACTGCTGCCACCCGGCCAGCACGCGGATCTTTCCGAAGACGGCCGGGGCCTTGTCGCGGCGATTGGTGAGCAAGACCACCGGGGTTTTGGTCCGCGGCCAGAAGACCAGGCGGTGGCGCAACCACTGAGCGGGGGATTTGAGGGCCGCCAACTCCTCGGCCAGCTCGATCCCGGAATCCAATTGCGTGGGGACGACGGCCCCGGCGGCATTGGGCTCGATGACGCTGATCCCCAGCGTCTGCGGCACGTCGCTGGGATAGTCCACTTCCAGGACGTGCGGCTCGCCGGGCCGGCTGATCCCCAGCGGATAGGCCTCCCAACTGATGTCCCCCGCCGTCTCGTTGGGAGCCAACTGGACGAGAGGTCCCAGGGGGTGGGCCCGGAGTTGGGAGTTACCGTTGTTCAAGGGGTTCTTGCCGAGGCGCGGGAGCCGGGGAAGCTGGGGGAACCTGGCGAGGATCGGCCGCCCTTTGGCGACTGCCGGCTCGATTTCCTCCAACACGCTCAGCCGGTTCGCTGCCCCGGTCGATGCGGACGGCGCCTGGGGACTCAGCACGACCAACTGAACCGTCCGTTCGGCGATCGACTGGTGTCTCATACTCAGCGGCGAGCGTCCCGGTTGCGGCCAGGGCAATCGGGCGGCGTGATAGACCGCCACGACCAGGTCGTAGACCCCTTCCTCGCGACTTAGCGGCACTTCCAGCGGGAACGCCACCGATTGGCCGGCGGACATCGAGTGTTCCTCCGACCATAGCTCCTGCGTCGTGCGCCCGCTGAGCAACTGGACCTTGATCTTCAACTTCGTCCCCGCGGCGACCGGCAACAGGTGCGGCTCCAACTGGCAGCGGAAAAGCTCCCCCGGCCCAAAAACCAGGGACTTGCGGGAGAATTTCACGCGGAGGTCGTCGCCCGGGCTGCGCCGGACGACCAGCCGGTTTCCCCGGTCATCGAGCGGGCTGCTGAAGCTCCCCTGGAGCAGGTCGGCCAGGCGGACCTCAATCCAGCCCGGCCCGCGAGGCTCGTCCGCCCCGAACAGCTCGAGGAAGAGCGAGGCCTCGATGGGGGCGGTGACCAGCAGATCCGCGCCGTCGTAGGATCGCGGGCTGGACGGCCGGATGGCGAGGTAACCATCGGCGGCCTGACGCGTGCCGGATTGCGGGGACCGGCTGCCGCGGAGGGGGGTGATCTCCGGCTGGCCGGGCTCCAGGCGGAGCAGGGCGGCCTCGTCTGCCTCCAAACCGAGGGGTGTGGGCTCGGCAAGGCTGCCCTCGCTGAGAGCGATCCGACCCTGCCAGGTTCGCTCGGAACCGCCCCCCCAGGCGATGCGGAGCCGGAGCGTCTCCTCGCCGGCCAGAGCCCCCGCGGCTGACAACCACGTCGCCAGGACGCTTATCAGAGCAAGGCCGGGACGGGTCAACGCTCGTGCTGGAAATCGGCAGCGCGATGCCTTCGGACTTCCTTGTCCGACCATCATCGACCGAGCCTTCAGCCAATCAAGGGACCGTCGCTTCCTAAAAGTCTATTGGGGAGGGGATTATACCGTTAGACCTTCCCCAAGACCTATCCCGGATTGGCGGGAAAAGCGGCCCGAACGCGGCGTCAGTCTGGCGGTGTGACGAGGGCCTCGTGCAAGCGAGGAATCTGGGATAACTGGCAGGACTGCACAGCTTGCTCAAAATGCCAGTAGGCCTGCCGGAGCAACTCCACCACCTCCGCACAGCGATCGAACACGTTGTTGACCTGCCAACGGTCGTCCGGCCGGACAAACAACTCCTCGGCCCCGGCCATGCGGAGGTACCAGACGGGCGTCACGATCGCCCGTTCCGCCCCCAACCCTGCGATGCCGAGGCGGTCCCGGAGACCTTCCGCCTCCTCGCGCACCAGGGGCATCAGGCTCCGCGTCGTCGGCGGCAACCCATCGGGGGGCACCCCCCAAAGGTCCAGGAGTGTCGCGAAGAGGTCTTCCGGTTGGACCAGGGCGTGGCTCCGGCCCGCAGCCCCCAGCCCATCGGGAAACCGCAGGACGAGCGGAACATGGACCAGTTCGTTGTAGAGGGCCTCATCGCACGGCCCGAGCCGTCCGTGCTCGCCCAGGGGGAAGCCCCGTGGCGACAGCAGCACGACGACGGTTTCTGGCCCCAGCGGAGTCGTCTGGAGGAACTCCATCAAGGCCCCCACGCACGTGTCCAGCAGGGTCACCTGCCCGGCGTAGGCTTGCGAAAAGCCCAGCAGCTCGTCGGGATCGTAGTCGCTGGGGAGCATCCGGCTCGGCACCGCGGCAGCCGAGGGCGGCTCCGGGTCCCCTTCCTCCATGTACTGCCGGCGGAAATCCAGCGGGGCATCCCAAGGAGCCCCCAACCCCTTCAGGTGACACCAGACACAGAACGTCGCCGGGGCCGACTCCAGCCAGTCGATCAAGTGGGCGAAGCACCAGGCCAGGTGCGTCTGGTCGGCGGTCTCGGCCGCCGCGACGCCCTCCGCTGCGGGGATTCTCAGAACCGTCTCGAACCCGTCGGCCAACGGATGGGCGGCGATCTCCGCCTCATCGGTGATCAGCGTGGCGGCAACGCCCGCGGCCGCGAGGCGGCGGGCCAGATGGCCTTGCTCCGGCGAGGGCTGCGGCGGCGCCAAGGCATGGCTTCCCAGCCACAAGGAACGGCAGAGAATCTCCAACTGCGGGCTGTCGATCAGGCACTGGTCGAAGACGAAGCCTTCCGCCGCCAAGCAGTCGATGGCCGGGGTCGCAATCCAGGAGTTTCCGTACGCGCCCAAGTACCCGGCGTGCAATCGGTCGACCACCAGACAAATCGCGTTCATTACGGGGATTGTAGCCCGGCGCGAACGCTTCCGGGAGGGCAAGGCTCCTGCCGAGGCGCAGGGGTGGTCGCGACTGGTGCCACTGCGGGCGGCTCGGCAGGAGCCTCGCCCTGCCGGGCCTTTCCACCCCTTTTTCGCCGCGCTTTGCGCGCGTAGACCTCGGTAATCAGGTCCTGATACCCCTCGACCATCCGCGGGCAGGACGCGTGGGCCGCGACGTGCTGTCGGCCGGCGCGGCCAAAGCGCGCGGCACGCTCGGGATGGCGCAACAGCTCCACGACCCGAGCGGCGAGTTCCTCGGCGCTGCCCGGCGTGGTGAGATACCCCGTGCGGCCGTCCAGCACGTTTTCCGGAACCGAGCCCACGGCCGTCGCCACCACGGGCTTCCCGCAAGCCATCCCCTCGAGGATCGAGACCGGATTGGCCTCCATGTGCGAGCTGAGGACCAGCACGTCGATTAGCGCGAGGAGGTCTGCAACGTCGCTGCGCGTGCCCAGAAACTGAACCGACTCGCCGAGCGACAACCCGCAAGCGAGCTTCTCCAACCTGAATCGTTCGGCGCCGTCGCCAACCACGAGAAACCGGGCCTCGGGCACCTCGCGGCGGATCAGGTCCGCGGCCCGAAGGAACAACTCGTGGTTCTTCTCCGGCCGCAAGGCGGCGACAATCGCCGCCACGGGCGCGCGGGCGGGAAGTCCCAGGCGCCGGCGCAACGACTCGTCCGGCGGATGGGGGCGGAACCGCTCGACGTCCACGCCGTTGGGGATCACGCGGACCTTGCGCGCCGGGCAGCCTTCGCGCTCGACCAGATAGCGGCCGTGCGACGGGGCCACGGCGATGAACGCGTCGGTGATCGGGGCCAAGAGACGATTGGGCAACTCCACGTGGTCCGGCAGCCCTGTGGAGTGGAGGGCGGAGCAGCGGACCGGCACGCCCGAGAGCCACCCCGCCAGGCGCCCCCAGAACATCTTGTCGCCGCCCGTGCCGACGGTGACCACCACGTCGATCCTCCTCCGACGCAAGAGACTGGTGAGCCGCCCGAGCACCGCGAAATCGTACTTGTCGGCCAAGAGGCCGGTGAATGCGGGGACCTCTTCGGCCAGAACCTCGCCCAGCGGGCCGAGGTATTTCAGGCAGCAGAGTTCCGGCCGGAAGCGGGAGCGGTCCATGCGGCGGACCAACTCCACCAGGAGCGTCTCCGCCCCGCCCACCGGCATGCAGGTGATCACGAACATCACCCGCAGCGGGCCGCGGTCCTCCAGCGAGGGCATGGGAGATCGTTTACGTAGCATAGTAAAGCATAAGCTACCAGGCGCGCATGGCGACGCGAACGTCGCCATGGCACCCGTCAAATCAGGTTAGATGGCCCATCGGGTGGAGAATACCTTGGCACCGGATGGGGCGACTGGCGGGCGAGTGGCGATTGGAGCGACTGTAAGGACGCCCTTGCCGCTTCATGGGCATCGGATTGACAGTGTTGCGGAGTGACATAAGGTTGCGCGGGCGACAAGCCCCGCCTTGGAAACCTGCGCCTTTAGGAGTCGCTTCCCATGGAAGCCATCCTCAGCCAGCCGCCATCCCGGCCACGGGGCGACGCCCAGGGCCCAAGCGAGACACAAGTCATTCTCGCCGACGGGAGCCCCGCGGACCTGCAAGGGCTGACCCGCGAGGAACTCATCAGGCTGCAATGGGAGCAGGAGCGCGCGTTCGCATCCCGCATTCTGACGGCCGCCGCAGGCTCGCCGGCCCGGGCGGAGGCGACCCGCCACGCCTACGACGCGGTCACCCGCATTTACGCCGCGGCATGGGGCGCCAGGGGCAAGCCCGTGGTGATGGGATTCGACCCGCGCTGCGGGCAACTGGTGCTGCAACTCCTCGGGCGCCAGCGGGCGCAGGGGCTTCCGGTGCGGCTGCTGGAGATCGGCTACGCCGGCGGCGTCTTGCTGAAGCGGGTTCACGAGGCGGGGTTTCCCGCAGCGGGCATCGAGGTCTCGGAGTCCATGCGGGAAGCGGCCTGCCGGCTCGTGGGACCGGAGGCTGCGAAGAGTCTGCACCGGGGAGAGTTCCTGGGTTTCGAGTTCCCCGCGTCGCAGAGGCCGTTCAGCCTGGCGTACTGGAACGACGTGCTGGAGCACGTCCCTCCCGACGAGGCTCCCGCATACCTGCGGCGGATCCACGAGCTGCTCGTTCCCGGCGGGGCCCTGGTCACCGTGACGCCGAACTGGCACGTGCGGCCCTCGGACGTGACGGCCGCCTTTTGCCCGCCACGGACCGAGGCGGCGGGAGTACACCTCAAGGAATACACGCTCCGCGAGATGACGCGGCTGTTGAGTGCCGCCGGCTTCTGCCGGATCGCCACGCCTTGGGTCGTCACGCCGCGCCGGATCGTGCTTTGGGGCAACGGTCTGGCCGCACTCAAGCGGTTTGCGGAGCCGGTCCTGGAATGGATGCCGTTTGCCGTGGCCAGGCTCATTTGCCGGGGGCTCGGCCTCTCGACGACGATCGCCACCAAGCGGCCGTCGTGAGAAACCGCTGCCGGTAGCGGAGCCAGGCCTGCAAGAGGTGGCCCTTCTCCTCCGCGGTCAGGATGCGGTTCGTGCTGATCGCCTCGAAGACGATCGCAATCAAGACCGCCATCGTCGCCCACGGTCCCAGCCAGAAAACAACGGGCACCGACAGCACAATCCACGTACCCGGATCGCTCCGGAAGCCGAGCCGGCGGCTGAAACCGAGGATCAGCACGAGGGCAACCAGGTGGGCGGCGCCGGCGGCGATCGGCGCACCCTTAAGCCCCAGCGAAGGCAACAGGAGCAGGCTCAGACCCACGTTGACCGACAGTCCCGCCAACAGGGCCAGGCTTCCCAATCGGGCCTTCTCGGCGCACCACAGGTAATTCTGAGCGACCATCGACGTGCCGAACCAGACGCAGTAGGTGAGCGTGCCGGGGAGCACCGCCAGCCCGCCGGAGAACTTGCCCTGGAAGACGATGTCGAATAGCAGCGGGGCCGCCAGCAGGATCGCCACGGCGCCGACCGACATCGCCGTACACAGCAGCTTCAGATACAGGTTCAGCCGCATGGAAACCCGGTCGCGCCGGCCTTGCTCCCAATCGTGGGTCAGGTGCGGCGTAATCACGGGGCTCAAGAGCGAGGCTACCGAGACCAGCAGCAGCGGCAGCACCCGGGAGGTGTGATAGTTGCCGGCCTGGGCGAGCGCTTGCTCGGCCGTGCCCGGCAGGTAGTGAACGATCATGTAGCGGTCGGCCAGCTCGAAGAGATTGGCCAGGAGGCTGGCCAACCAGACCGATGCGGCGAAGGGGACCAGCTTGGACCACAGCTCGCGGTGCGGCGGCGGAGGGCCGTCCCCCGGCAGGAGTTCCCACCGGCGCACGAGCCACCCCAGGCCGAACGCCGCGGAGATCGCCGAGGCCGCGCCGAAAGCGACGATGGCGCTGGCCGCCGTCGCGCGCCAGGACCACACCAACAGGATTCCCAGCCCGGCAAACGCCAGGCTGTTGACGACCTGCATCGCGCTGATCAGGCGGACGTTGCGCAGGGCATTCAGCAGGTTGACGAAGTAGTGGTACGCCACCACGGCGAGAAGGCTGCCCGCCAAGAGCCACACCAATCCGATTTCGTCCGGCGTGCCAAAGATCAACCGGGAGAACCACCGTGGCGCCGAGGCGATGACGGTCACCGACGCGCAGGCCAGCAGGCCCGTCGCGACCGCGGTCCGCACCAGCAGCGTGCGCAACTGCCGCCGCCGGCGGTAGTACTCCACGTAGCGCCCGAAAGAGCTGGATAGCGCGAGGACCGAGACCGGCGCGGCGAGCATCAGGAATCCGAGCGCCATGTCCCATTGGCCCAGCACCGCCGGGTCCAACCACCGGCAGAAAAGGATCGCGCGGCAGAAGCCGATCAGACGCTGGGCCACGGTCCAAACCAGCAGGAGCACCACGCTGTCGGCCAGCGTGTCCGCGCGGAAGGCCGGGTCCTCGGCCGCGTGGTCCCGGGTTGCGGTGGGGTTGGACATGGGGATCGAAACGGGGAGGATTCACCACGGAGGCGCGGAGGACACGGAGGGAAAGTAGTCAGTAGACAGTAGATAGGGGGAGAGAGGGAAGTCCGAGGCCGATCATGGGGTGCTCTCTCGTGCGGTCACCAGGGTTTGATCGCGCGAGGCGGGATCCGTCTCGAGATTTGCCGGGCCGACACGGCCCGGCTCTGAACCCTCAACCTCCGAACCCTGAACCCTGAACCCTGAACCCTGGTCCCCGGCCTCCAGCCCGGTGGTGAAGCGGGCGATGCGCGTCTTGCGCGGATCGACGGTGGCCCAGTTCTTCAGGCGGATCGTACACGCGTCGGCGGCGATCCGCTGCAAGTGGAAACCGTCATCGCCGGGGAAGTTGTAGGCCCCGTAAGCGGAACAGACCGCTTCATAACCGGCCTCACAGGCCACCGCGAATGCCGCTGGACTCAGATTGGCCCGCTGCCCGAAAGGAAAGGCGAAATAGCGGACCCGCCGGCCCAATAGTCCCTCAAGCGCCTGCCCGGCGGCGGCAATCTCCCGCTCCAGTTGCCGCCGGGAAGTGATCCGGCCAAGGTCCACGTGGTGGCAGCCGTGGGCCCCGATCTCGATCCCCGCGGCGGCCACGGAGCGGAGCTCGTCGATGGTATTCGGCGCGAATCGGTCGCCCTGCGCCGCATCGTGCGCAAACGGTTCGCCCGTGAGCACGTTCTGAAGGGTCACAAAATACGTGCAAGGAATCCGCTGGCGGACCAACCAGGGGATCGCCTCTTCGCAGTTGTCCGCATATCCGTCGTCGAACGTGATGCTGGCACAAAGCCGGGGGTTGTCGGCCGCGGCAATCCGCCGCTGCGCTTCTTCCAGGGAGACGAGCTCCACGCGGCGACTAAGCCAGTCGATCTGGCGGACGAACGTGCGGTTGGAGACGGTCCAGGGGCCGGCCCGGCCGTCGGCGACGCGGTGGTAGAAGAACACGAGCACCGGCGCCCGGTGCGTCGCCGCAGCGCGGCGGTTGGCCCACCCCCGGTACGGCAGCGAACCGTTGTAGTAGACGTGCAAGAGCGCCGATTTCCAGACGTTCATCGTTGGGGCCCGCATCACTCACCGCTCTTCGGCGGCGACGACCAGTTCCACCTGTCCCGCGACCGGCGGAAGTCCCTCATCGCCCGGGGCCTCTCGCGGCCGCTGCGCAGTCGGGGCAAAGCCTTGCGGCGCCGGGCGCAGGACCGTCTTGGCCCATCGTTTCGCCCGGCTCCCCGCCAGCCAGAGATTCCACCGCAGCCGGGCCCCGAGGCGATCCGGCACCACCCGGGTCTCGACCATGGCCCGCGGCCGGGCCCGCAGACTGGCCTTGTACGGCTCGTCGCCGCGAAGGAAATCGAACGTCTTATGGCTGGACGCAATGGCGTATTTCAGCCCGATCATGTTCCCGAGCTTCCCCGGGGAATCGTTTAGGCTATCGGGGGCCAGCCCGACCTGGTACGCGTAGGTCGCGTCCTTGCCGAGGAGGAAGTACTCGGCCGCGACCGGCCTCCCGTCCAAATCGATCCAGAACAAGTGCAGTTGCCGGCTTTGGAGCAACTGGGGCATGACGTCGCGGTGGAAGGCGGTGAACTGCGGGGAGGCGAAGCAGCCCGGCTCGCCCAGGGCCTGGCGGCGCCGCTGGTGCAGGTCGATGAGGATCCCCATCGCTTGCGGCAGATCGGCCGGCCGCCGCACCAGATGGAAGACCGCCCTGCCGGACTCCACCAGCTTCCGCTCGGCCAGGCGGAGTTGCCTGCGCCGGTTCTTGGAGAGCATCGCCAGGTATTGATCCCAGGTCTCGGGCAGGTCGATCCGCCAGCAGGGCGGCCCCGGCCGATGGTGGACCAGGTTTCCGCGGGCCTGAAGTTCCGCGGCCAGGCGCCCGATCGAGAAGTCCTCGGCATCGACGCCGGTCAGTTCCAGGAGGTCCCAGCCGTCAGACGCATCCCCTCTGTTGCGGCCCTGCGCCGCTTCCGTGAGCCAGTGGGCGACCGCCTCGGCCACCTGATCCTGGGCCGACGGATCGGCAAGCACCGTCAGATACTCCGAGCACACCTCTCCGGACCCGAGGAACCTGAGCGTGCGTCCCTTGAGGGCCAACTGGTCCAGATACCAGGGGGCAATTCCGCTCAGCCGGCCCGAAGGATCGAAGACGCCGAGCACGTAGAGACTCTTCGGTGAGCGGCTTCCGTCGCGGCACTGCCCGTAGTGGCGCCACCACGTGGACATCCACGGCCAGCTACGGAACGGCACGCCGGCCGACAGCCGGTCCCAGTCCGCGGCAAAGGGGGCGAGTGCGTCGAGCGTGGTGAAGCGGATCACGTTCATGTCGAGACGCCTCTTCCCACCGGGCCCAAAAAGGTCAGGAGCTGCGATGTCGCGGAAAGGGGGCTTCGCTTTTTGCTGTCAGCATTCAGCGATCAGCTTTCGGCTTTCCGCTGTCAGTTCAACTCTCCGCTGCGTTTGCGGCGGACGCAAATCCTTTTCGGGGATGGGGTATGGGGGTGCTCCGTGCCGGGGCGCGGGAAGCGTGGCGTTCGGGCAACGCTCGTTGCCATGGGGCAACAGGACGGCGGTAGGCCGCGCCTCGGGGTCGCCTCCCCGGACTCGCCGGGGGCACACGGAACCGCTTGCGCCGCAAGGAGTTCGCTTGATCCGAACGGCCGCCGTCGGGGCTTGGCACCGGGTTTGCAGCACCGGACCTGCAACGTCTTCTTCGGAAATGGAACTGGAAAGACTCCGAACCAACGTCCCACAACCACGAGATCCGCCATCACCTCACCCACGAAGCCTTATGAACCACGCGTCGCAGCACACTCACGCCCCAGGCCAACTCCTCCGAATCCTCACGGGCCATCCCAAGCGCTGGCTGATCCCGGCGATCGCCGCCGCGGCCTTAGCTGGGGTCTATGCCCTACTTCGGCCGGACATTTGGGAGGCCTCCCAGGCCCTGATCGTCCGCAATGAGGCCACGGCGGGGCAAGACGTGCCCGGCCGCTTTGTCCAGCCCGACGACATGAAGACCGTCCAGGAGACGATCCTGGAGCTGGTCAAGACCGGCGGGGTCCTGTCGGCCGCGCTGGCCGAGGTCGGACCTTCCGCCGAGGCAAGAGACTCCGGCGAAGCCTGGCCGAACCCGATCGACGTCGCCGACCTGCGGGACGCGGTCAAGCTGGCGCCGCCCAAGGGGGCCGAATTCGGCAAGACCGAGGTCTTCTACCTGAAGGTCCGCGCCGGCGACCGCGGGCGAGCCGTCGCCCTGGCCAACGCAATCTCCCGCCAGTTGCAGGCGGCCGTCGAGAAGGTGCGCGACGCCAAGGCCCGCAGCGTAATCTGCGAGTTGGAGAAGACGGTGGGGCTCGCCGAGGCGGACTTGAGCCAATCGACCGGGAGGCTCAGCGAGATCGAGCGTCGCGTCGGGAGCGACCTGGCCGAGCTGCGGCTGCTCTATGAATCGAACTCGGGCGAGAGCGTGCTGCGGCGCGCGGCCACGGAAATCAGCGCCGAATTGCGGCAAGTCCGCGCGGCGATCCAATCCAACGAGCAACTCCTGGCCCTCGTGAAGCAGGCCCCAACCGAGCCGGAGCGGCTGGTGGCCAGTCCCAATACGCTCCTCGATTCCCAGCCCGCCCTGAAGAAACTCAAGGACGGCCTGGTCGAGGCCCAACTGAACACCGCCCAACTGCAGGGGCGGATGTCCGCCGAGCACCCTCTGGTCGTGGCTGCCAAGCAGTCGCAAGCCGAGATCCGCAACCGCGTCCACGACGAGCTGGCCAACGCGATCCGCGCCATCGAAGTCGATCTCCGCTTGGGCCGGGAGAAGGCAGCGACCTTGGATGAACAGCGCGCCGGAGTGAACGCCCGGCTCGACAACCTGGCCGCGCAGCGGGCCCCCTACGCCAATCAGGTCGCCGAGACGCGGAAACGCTCGGAACTGCTGGACCGGGCCCAACAACGCCTGGCCGACGCCCGGGCCAGCCAAGCCACCGCGGGAGCCGCCAGCCTCATCTCCCGAATCGACGGCCCTGACACGGGCACGCGCCCGATCGGTCCCAGCCGCGGCACCATCGTGCTCATCGGGCTGGTCGGGGGGCTGCTGGCCGGGTTCGGCGTGGTCCTGCTGACGGTCGATCCGGGGCGGGACGGATCGCACGGCCCTCTTGCCCGTGGCGTCCCCGAGCACCGGCAAGACGCCAACACGGCTCCGTCCAGCACCAACGGGAACGGGCGCCGGCACTCCCCTGCCCTGCACCGCGACGTGACGGTCCAAGAGGCCCTCAAAAAGCTGACCTCAGGCCGTCGGGTTTGACCAGGTTCGACCCCAGGAGGTTTGACGATGGTTGCCGGTTCGACCGAGTTCATTGACGTCGGCCACGCCCCACCAATGCGCGTTTCGGAAAACTTCTTCATGCCTGGCTTTGGCATCGGGAGCATGGGCGAGAGGCCGGTGCCACTGGCCGTCCGTGTCCAGACGCCGCTGCCAACCCGCTCGCTCGCGGCCGCCACGCGCCGCCCGCGAGTCCGCAACGCGCCCGCGCGGACGATCTCTCCGTTTGCCCAGTGGCTCGCCGCGGGCCAACCCTTGGTCGAGCCCGACGGCAATCTCAGCCCCGCGTATTTGCAGGCCAAGCGTGCGCTCGACGTGCTTGGGGCGTTGGTGCTCTTGGTCCTTCTGGCCCCCGTCATGTCGGCGATCTACGCCGTGCTCTGGATCACGACGCGCGGCCATCCGATCTTCCGCCAGGTCCGCTTGGGATGGTGCGGGCGGCCGTTCGTGATCTACAAGTTCCGGACCATGGCCCTGGACGCCGACGAGCGGCAGCACGAGGTGGTCAACCAGCAATCCGGCCCGATCTTCAAAAACCGGCAGGATCCGCGGGTATGCGGGTTTGGCCGGTTGCTTCGGCGGACCAGTCTCGACGAGACGCCCCAGTTGCTGAACGTGCTGGCCGGCCAGATGTCGCTGGTCGGACCCCGCCCCCCGTTGGCCAAGGAAGTAGCCCAGTACCAGCCGTGGCAGCGCCGGCGCCTGGCCGTCAAGCCCGGATTGACCTGCCTGTGGCAGGTGAGCGGGCGATCGGAGATCGGGTTTGAACAATGGGTTCGCTTGGACCTCCGGTACGCCCGGCGTCAAAGCCTTCCGACCGATCTGAAGCTTCTGGCGAGGACCCCGTGGAGCGTCCTGACGGGCCGGGGCGCATACTGAAAGGGCTTCCAGCCCCCCGCTAACTAGGGGCCATGGGCCTTTGCTCCGTCCGGAAGGTACGCTACCATGAGGGGCCAGGAGGCGGTTGGATCGCGGGATCCGCTGGCCCTGGAAGCAATCCTGCACGTCCGGGATGGAAGTCAAGTTCACGGGTGCGATACTGGCCATGATCGCCAGGCTCGTCAGCGGTGCCAGCGTGCGCTGGATCGATTCCCAGCCCGACACCTGCCAGAGGGTCTATTTCGCCAACCATACGAGCCACCTGGACGCGATCGTCATCTGGTCGGCATTGCCCCCCGACGTCCGGGCGCTGACGCGGCCGGTGGCTGCCAAGGACTACTGGACGGCCGGCCGGCTCCGGCGTTACATGGCCACGCAGTTGTTCAACGCCCTTTTGATCGACCGCACCGAGATCAAGGTCCACCAGAGTCCCGTCGATGTCATGCTCCACGAGATCGGCGACCGGTATTCCTTAATCGTGTTTCCCGAGGGGGGCCGAGGTTCCGGCAACGAGATCGGCGAGTTCAAGAGCGGCTTGTACTACCTGTGCAAGAAACGCCCCGATCTGGAATTGGTGCCCGTACACATCGACAACATGAACCGCATCCTTCCCCGCGGAGAGTTTCTGCCCGTGCCGCTGTTGACGTGCATCAGCTTCGGCCCGCCGATGTGGTTGGAGGCCGGGGAGCCGAAGGCCGATTTCCTCCGCCGGGCCCGGGAGGCGGTGCGCCGGCTGAAGGAGGTTTGAGGTGGCGGGTGGCGGGTGGCGGGTGGCGGGGTGACAAGATGGGGATGCGAGTGCTGGCAATCAGTGCAAAGTGCAAAATGAAAAGTGCAAAGTGGAAAATGGAAGTGAGAAGTGCAAACCTGCATTTTGCATTTTGCACTTTACACTTTTCATTTTGCATTCCCTGCCTGTCACCCTCTCACCCCGTCACCCCCTCACCCTCTCACCCCGTCACCCTCTCACCCCGTCACCCTCTCACCTCCTCACCCCCGCGTTAACGTGAGGCGCTGCTAGGAACGACGATGGACGCCATTACCCTGGGACTGGTCGGCGGCGTGCTGGTGCTCTTGGGAGCGGCCACGGCCGTCGTCCAGATCCTCAAACGCCGCACGGACAGCACGATCGATCCCGCGATCCTCGAGACCTTCCGCCTGCGGATCCGCGCCTGGTGGCTGCTCTGCGCCGTCTTGGCCGCCAGCATCCTCATGCACCCGACGGTCACGATCATCCTGTTCGGGCTGATCGCCTTCTGGGCCCTGCGGGAGTTCATCACCCTGACTCCGACGCGGCCCGGCGACCACCGCACGCTGTTTTGGGTCTTCTTCCTGTGTACGCCTTTGCAGTTCGTGCTGGTGGGCATGAAGAGCTACGAGCTGTTCAGCATCGTGATCCCCGTGTACGCGTTCCTGCTCATACCGGCGCGGATTGCCCTGTCGGGCGACTCGAAGCGGTTTCTGGAGCGGACCGCCAAGATCCAGGCCGGACTGCTGATTTGCGTGTACTGTCTGAGCTATGCCCCGGCCCTGCTGACCCTGCCGCTGCCGAGGGATCAGGAGCCGGCATCCGCACAGTCCGGCGGCAATTTCGCCGTCTCCGGCGCGGCCCAGGTCCCCGATGAGAATCCTGGCCCGGTCAGCGCGGCGGAGAAGGACGCCAACAAATGCGCCCGGCTGCTCTTCTTCTTCGTGCTCATGGTGCAGCTTAGCGACGTGCTGCAATACGCCTGGGCCCAGGTCCCGAGCAAGCACGTGATCGTCCCCACGATCAATCCCACCAAGACCTGGGAAGGGCTGTTGGGAGGAACTGCCAGCGTGGCCTTGCTCGGGGCGGCACTCTCCTGGGCCACGCCGTTCCCCTACTGGTTCGCGGCCATCATGTCGGCGGTCATTGCCGTGATGGGATTTGCCGGCGCGCTAACCATGTCGGCCATCAAACGGGACCGGGGCGTGAAGGACTACGGCACCTTGGTCACCGGTCACGGCGGCGTGCTGGACCGGATCGACTCGATCTGCTTCGCCGCCCCGGTCTTCTACCACTTCACGCGGTACTACGTCGGGTGACGGGTGGCGGGCGATGGGTGGCGCGTGATGGGTGGCGCGTGACGGGTGGCGCGTGACGGGTGGCGCGTGACGGGTGGCGAGGCAACAGCCGGCGAGGAGTGCAAAGTGCAAATCTGCACTTTTCACTTTGCACTCTCCTCCCCGCCACGCGCCACCCGCCACCTCCTCACCGCCGCCGTTCCCACTCCAGAATGATCTGCCGCGGCTGCTCGACGGGCTGCGGCCGACTCAGGTAGCTGCGCAGGGGCGGTTCCGGCCCGTCCACAGGCACCAATCGGCCGACCACCGGGGCCTTGGGCGAATCGTTGCCCGCGCGGTAGATCAGATTCGGCTCGGGCCGGGGCTGCGGGCTGTTGGCCGCCAAGAGCGGTCCCTGGCCGATCGCGGCGGGCTGCTCTTCGAGCGGCTTCAGCGGCGGCGAGCCCTTGGCGACCCAGGCCAGCCAGGTATTTTGCAACGCGCCCAAGTCCTGGATCCCGTAGTAGCGTTTGGTCGCTGCGGCCCATTGTTTGTCGCGCATCCCCTCGCCCAAGTAAACGACGAACCGTTGCCGGCCGCCTAGGCGAATGAGGTAGTCGGCCAGGGAATGGCCTTGGGCGTAAAGCGGCATCACGTCCTGGGGATACTCGGTCATGGCGAACATGCGATTGAAGGCGATCCCCCGCTGGCTCTGGAGGAACTCCACGAGCTTCTGCCGGTGTTTGGCCTGCTCGGAAGGATGCTCCACGGTGCTGGCCGCCCCTTCGTCGGCCCAGCGCGGGACAGGACGCCGGAAGTGGCTGGCCAGGATCATGTGGGTAATCTCGTGGGGAAGCACCGAATCCTGGATGCGCTCGGCGGAACCCTGGATGGTCATTCGCCAGCCATAGACCTCGCCTTGGTCAAACAGAAACGTCGTGGCGCCCCCCGCGCCAAGCTGCGGCGCGACCTGGGCCGTGACCACGCACGGCTGGAACCAATTGGGCATGGCCTTGCCGGTCCAGGCGACCGCCAACTCGCTGCGGTGCTTCTCCGCCACTTTGCCGAAGATCTCGGCCAGGCGGGGGTCGGCCGTCTGGATGATGAAGTTGGGGGTCCGGTAGCTGGCGCCTAAGAGGGCCCACAGCAAGGCCGCCAACACTGCGGCTGCTTTGCGTTGAGCTTCCATGCTCCTGGTGCTTTCCTTCCTGGATTGCCGGGCGGCGTCGTGGCCGCAGTCTCGGGCCGTAGGCGGCCAATCTATCCCCCGGAGGCGAAACCGCAAAGCCCGATTTTCTTCCACAATACCATAATCTGGGGGTGCGATTTCTCCAGGACCCGTACACAGCCGCGGTCCCTCGGGTCGCGGCTTCATCTCAAAGCGGCCAACGCCTAAAGCCGGGGGGTTGCAACTCCCGGGCTTTGAAAGGTTGACCAGACGGCAAACCCGGTTCCTACGTCTCCTTCCCTTCTTCCACCGAAAACTCCAGCAAAATGCAGCCCGCGGTCTCGCCCGGCTGGGCGAGCTTCAGATCGAATCTCGCCCCGTGAGGCAGCGACTGCACCGACTTGATCCTAGCGGCGGGCCCTTCCCGTTGCTCGACTTCGACTCGGGGAGTTCGCGCAAACGGCGGGCAGAAGGCGACGTGGACGCTGGCGCTCCGCTGCCCGGCCGCCAAGGGGACGCGGAGCCTGCCGCGGAGCACCTCCGTCCCGTCGGCCGCCCGGCTGCGGACCTGCTGCTGCACCACGTCGCCGGCGGTCATCTCGCTCCAGTCCACTTCAAGGCCGGCGGGCGAGCCCCGTGCCGAAGAGACGAGTCTCGCGGTCGTCGCCCCACCGGCCGGATCGTGGCGTGGGGCCCACGGCCATGCCAGCCGCGCCCTCGGAACCCAAGCCCAAAGCTCCTCGCCGGCCAGAATCCCCCAGAAGAGAATCAGCCCGAGAGGCGGCGTGCCCGGCACGCTCACGACTCCTCCCACCGCCAGAAGGCCCGCCGTCAACAGCCCTGCCGGGACGACGTCGCCCGGCGCCGAAGAGATTGGCGTGCGTCCGCGAGGGCGAGGCTCCTGCCGAGGCGCGCTTGCACTATGCCAGGCCGCACGGACTGTGGCGGCCGCGGCGCTCAGCAGGAACCCGATCAGCAGCAGGGCTTGCCAGGAGAGCGGCGACTCCAAGGCCCCCGCCAGCCGCCGCCAGACCAGCGCGACCGCAGCCACCAGCAGCAGGCCGGTGGAACCGGCCGCAAACCAGCGGGCCAGCTCGCCTGCCCCGGGCGGCCTTGCCGGCCACCGGCGCGGCGGATTCTCGATGCCAGTCGCCAGTTCAGGGCTCACGGCCACACCGGGGTGCGAAGCGAGGAAGTATGATGACGAACTGGGCCCCCTGCCCCGGCGGACTCTCGACAGTAATCCGCCCGCCGTGACCGGTCACGATCCGCCAGCACTTGGAGAGTCCCATTCCCAGCCCCCGGCCGGCCTGCCGGGCGGAATAGAACGGGTCAAAGATGTGGCGGCGCTCGTCGGGGGTGACCCCGGGCCCGGTGTCGGAAACGCGGATTTCCACCTCGGACCGGCTGCCGCGAAGGCCGATCTCGATCTGCCCATCGCGGCCGATCGCCTCCAGGGAGTTCTTGCAGAGGGCGTGGAGGGCGACGCAGAGCTGCACGGGGTCCGCTTCGGCCGGCAAGGACCCCGGCTCACCGGCGCGGCGCAGCGAGACGCCGCGCTGGGCCGCCTGCGGGGCCATCTCTTCCACCACGCGATCTACCAGTTGGACCAGGTCCACGGTCTGAAACTCCGGGCGCGGGGGCCGGGCAAAAAGCCACAGGTCGGCGATCATCTCGTGGGCCCGCTTGACCTGGGCATTGATCAGGGCCAATTCGCGGCGCCGCTCCGGGTCGGCCTCGTCCTTGAGCAGCAACTGGGCGCGGCCGGCGATGATCGCCAGCGGATTGTTGATCTCGTGGCCCGCCCCGGCGGCAAACTCGGCCATGGCCTCCAGTTTCTCAACCTCGAGAGCCGCCTGGAACTGCTGCTCCAACCGTGTCAGCCGGCTCATTCGGGCCGCGAGGGTCGGGAGCGAGACCCCTGCGCCGGGCACCGCTTCCATCCACAACTGCCGCCCCTTCAGCCCGCGATCCCGGCTCGCCTGAACGTCCAACCCGGTCGATTCCGACGCCTCGGCACCGGAGAGGATTGCGCGGGCCTTTGCCACGTGAGGGTTCGCGGGGCTCTCGGCCGCGTTTTCCAGCCAATCCCAAGGCGCTGCTGTCGCGGGTTGCGTTTCGCCGTTGCCGACGAGTGCAAACCAACGTTGGGCGTCGTGGAGCAAGCCGGCCAGATAGGCCGCTTGCGCGGGCAGCCTGTAGGGTGGGACGAAGCGCAACGGAGTCCCACCGGCATCTGACAGGTCGCGCGCGGATTCTGGTGGGGCTTCGTCCCCCCCTACGTTTTTCTGCGATACCTGGGCGGTCAGGTCCGCAAGGCTGAGACTGGCGGCGACTTGATCCGCGAAAGCTTCGACTGGTGCGTCGATTCCGTCGCCATTCGGCTCGCCCTCCGGCGGGTCCCATTGCAGGGCCTCGTGGGCATGTTCGCCCAGCCATTGGGCGACCTCGCGAACAGTCCCCAGCCGGAGTTGCTCGCGCCGGGCGGCGAGGCAGACCACCCACAAGACCAGCGGCGGGTCCCCGGCGAGTTGCTCTTCAAGCGCCGCAGTGGTTCGCGCCGGGTCCTCCGCCAAGAGCAATTCGGCCAGCACCGCCGCCGAGCGATCGGCCATCGGCAGGACCCAGCGGGAACCATGATGGGCGAGTGGGGGCAACGCGCGCATGGTCAACCGCCAACTGCCGGTCGGCATTGGAGATCGGAGAGAAAGCGGGCTAACCGGTGGCCACGTCGAGCAACTGGCAAACCCGTTCCACCAGACGCTCGACCTCGAACGGCTTGTGCATGAAGTCGTCGGCGCCGGCGGCCTTCAGCTCCCCGACCTTGTCCTCCTCGACCATGCCCGAGATGCAGATGATGCGGACGTCGTTCATGGCCTCGTCGCGGCGGACCCGCTGGCAGACTTCCTTGCCGTTGATGTCCGGGAGCATCACGTCCAGGACGATCAGGTCGGGACGGTATTCCTTGACCATCATTCCGGCGTCGAAGCCGTTGTTGACGGCGCGGACCTCGAAGCGTCCGTCCCGCTCCAAGGCGTCGGAGATCAATTCCACCAGCTCCTCGTCGTCGTCCACCAAGAGGATCTTGCGCTTGCCGCTCTCCAGGGCGTCGGTCGGGATGCCGTTGTCCCGCATAAAGACAAACAACTGCTCGCGGGGAATGCGGCGAAACCGACTCCCCGGCACCCTGAATCCTTTCAATTGCCCGGAATCGAAGCAACGGATGATCGTCTGCTGGCTGACCTTGCAGATCTTGGCTGCTTCGCCGGTCGTGAAGACAGTCTTGTTTGCCATTGACGTGCGCGTCCTTATCCTAGCCACAGCCACAGCTAGTCTCAGCGAAACCCCCGGACCGCGATCGTCGGCCCATCGCCCGAGGATTTCTGGTCCTCCGTGTCAAACTCGCCGGTAGCTAGCCTGAGCCCGCGGTGCCCGCAGACTCCGTACCTCCCGACACTGTATGCAAACAGCAAGCTCATCCGGATCTGCCGACATTGCCGAACTTGCCAATTGCGAGCAATTATAACCAGCTTTCCGCAAGAGTCAATACTAACCTGGATTTTTTAACTTGTTAGATCGTAACAACTTACGGAGCCAAGCGGGGCCGATCCATTCTCTCTAAACCAGCGGTTTTCGCCATCTTGGCTCGGCACCTGTCCTGGTGGAACATGGAGACCAGCGGGCAGTATGCAGGGAGCCACTCCTTCGCAGAAAGTATGCCACTGCTTCGTAGAAGCAGTGTCCCCCGCAGACTTCCGAAGTCTCCAAGACTTCCGAAGTCTGATGCTCAGAAGTCTGAAGCTCAGCCCCGGCCCTCCAGATGAACCGCCAAAACGGCCAAATCCGCAGGCGTAATCCCGCTGATGCGCCCCGCCTGGGCCAGATTCGCCGGCCGAAAACGCTGGAGTTTCTCCCGCGCCTCAGCCCTCAGATGAGTCACCCTCGAGAAGTCGAGGGACCCCGGGATCTGCCGCTGGGCCAGACGATTCTGCCGGGCGATGTCCGCGTCCTGGCGGACCAGGTAGCCTGCGTACTTGGCGTCATACGTGAGTTGCTGGGCGACCGCGTGGGATACGCGGCTCAGTTCCGGGGCCAGTGCCACCAACTCGTCCCATGCGGTCTCTGTTCGGCGGAGGAGTCTGGCGAGCGTGTGTTCGCCCACCCGCGTGGTTTCCAGCAGTCTTCCTACCCGAGCTATCTCGGCTTCCTTTTCCTCCAGCCTTCTCCAACGCCCCTCATCGACCAGGCCCAACTCGCGGCCGATCGGGGTGAGGCGGCGGTCGGCGTTGTCTTGCCGCAGGCGCAGCCGGTGCTCGGCGCGGCTGGTGAAGAGTCGATAAGGCTCGTCCACGCTCCGAGTCACCAGGTCATCGATCATGACGCCGAGGTACGCCTGATCTCGCCGGAGCACCAGCGGCTCCTTGCCCTGGAGGGCCAGGGCCGCGTTCGCCCCGGCCAAGAGCCCCTGCCCTGCCGCCTCCTCATAGCCCGTGGTCCCGTTGATCTGCCCGGCCAGGTACAAGCCCGCCACGAGCTTCGTCTCCAGCGAGGGCTTGAGTTGCTCGGGCGGCACGAAATCGTACTCGATGGCGTAGCCGTAGCGGACGATCTCCGCCCGCTCCAACCCCGCGATGTGCCGCAGCATGGCATCCTGCACGTCGCGCGGCAGGCTGGTCGAGAGCCCGTTGATGTACACCTCGTGCGTCTGCCGTCCTTCGGGCTCGAGGAACAATTGATGCCGGTCCTTGTCGGCGAAGCGGACCACCTTGGTCTCCACGGAGGGGCAATACCGCGGGCCCGTGGACTGGATCTGCCCGGTGTACATGGGGGCCCGGTGCAGGTTCGCCCGGATCAAGTCGTGAACGGACTGGCTGGTGTAGGTAATCCAGCAGGGGATTTGCTCGCAATCGAGGCGATCGGTGAGGAAGGAGAAGGGCTGCGGGTCTGGGTCGCCGGGCTGCGCATCGAGGCGTGCAAGGTCGATGGTGCGGCCGTCCAGGCGCGGTGAAGTCCCGGTCTTGAATCGACCGAGGCGGAAGCCGAGCCGCACCAGTGCCTGGCTCAATCCGGCCGTGGTCCCCTCCCCTGCCCTTCCGCCGGGCATAGTCTCTTGCCCGTAGTGCAGCACGCCCTGCATGAACGTCCCCGCGCAAAGGACCACGGCACGCGCCGGGTAGACGGCGTCGCCGCGTGCGCGGACGCCGACGATCCGCTGCTTTGGACCGGTGAGAGCTTGTGAAAAAACGGGGACAGGCACCTCGCGGGATGCCGTTTTCCCGCAGTTTTCCCTTGTCGGCTCGGAGCCAGTCCCCATTTTTTCACAAGCTTCGGTCTCGACCAAGAGGTCTTCGACTGTCTCCTGGCGCAATGAGAGCCCGGACTGCTCCTCGCAGATCCGTTTGACTTCCATGTGATAGGCACGTCGGTCGGCCTGGGCGCGGGGGCCGTGCATGGCGGGCCCCTTGCGACGGTTGAGCATGCGGAACTGAATTGCGGTGGCATCGATGGCCCGGCCCATGGCCCCACCGAGGGCGTCGATCTCGCGCACGAGCTGCCCCTTGGCGACGCCGCCGATGGCCGGGTTGCAGCTCATCTGGGCGATGGTGTCCAGATTGCTGGTCAGAAGGGCGGTCTTTGCCCCCATGCGCGCGGCCGCCAGCGCGGCTTCGGTTCCGGCGTGGCCGCCACCGATGACGAGGATGTCGAAGTCATGCGGAGATCCCATACGATTCATGATAGGAGCAGAAGCGATTGCCGCAAGGGCAGGTGCCGCGGGAGGTCTTCAGGGGGCGTAGTTGACGATACCCAGCGTTGGTGATACACTTCTGTCATAGTCGTATTAGCAGAGGCGGCGCCATGAGTACCCTGTCCTTGAAAGTACCTAAGAAGCTCGAAACGCGGCTCACGGCGGCAGCCCGACGGCGCGGGAAGACCAAGTCGGCTCTGGTGCGTGAGGCACTCGATCGCTTCCTGTGCGACGACGAGAACAAAAAACGGAACAAGGGGCGTGCCCGCTCCTGCCTGGATCTCATGTCCGATCTGGTGGGTTGTGTTTCCGGCCCGGGGGACCTTTCCTATAACAAACGCTACATGCGCGATTTCGGCCGATGAGGCGCCATGTTCTGTTGGATACTGGGCCGTTGGTCGCGTCACTCGACGCACGCGACAGATATCACGAATGGACGCGCGCCGAACTGATGGAAATCGAGCCCCCGTTGTTGACGTGCGAAGCCGTGTTGACGGAGGCATGTTTTCTGCTTAGGAACAGGTTTCCGGGCCCGGCGGCCGTGCTGGAGAGCGTTCAGCGAGAAGCGATCGCCCTGCCGTTCGTTCTCGCGGATCATTTAGATCCCGTTCGCCGCTTGTTGCGGAAGTACGCCGACACGGGCATCTCGCTGGCCGAAGCCTGCCTGGTGCGGATGAGTGAATGCTACGCGGACGCGGCCGTCCTGACGTTCGACTCGGACTTCCGGCTGTATCGCCGGTTCGGCCGGCAAACGATTCCCGTGATCATGCCGCCGTCGCGGTAGAAGGCTTCCTGGCGATCTTGTCGTAGTAGGCCCTCCTCTCGTGCTTCGATTGGAGGGCGCGGAGCACTCCGGGTTCGTAGTCCAGAGTCTGGTCGTCTGTCATTGGATCAGCCTTTCAGGTTCCGCGGCACTGCTTCTGCGAAGCAGTGGCACACGATATCCGCTACTTCTCCGGCTCGTCGGGAATCGCCGAGGCGGAGACGAGGCAGACCGGGCAGGGAGCGATGCGCACCAAGGCGTGGCAGTCCACCAACGGCTGCTCGCCCGGAGGCGGCTCTTCCAGCAATCCAAGGACGATCAGATCGCAGTCGAGCTGCTCCGCCAAGGAGGCGATCTGTGCGGCGGAATCCCCCTCGGGCAACGCCTGAACCTCGACCTCCCGCTTCAGTTGCCGGGCCCGGTCCAGGTCTTGCTGAAGATAGTTGGAGCCATTTTTCGGGCGGCTCTTGTCCGGAATGGGGACCACGGTGAGGGCCACGTCCGGGTCGAACATCGTCAAGGCCGCGGCAAACAGGTCGCTGCTCTGCGCGGTGTCGTAGTGCGCCAAGAGCACGTGGCTGACCCCCACGCCGGCCGCCCGCAATTCGGCCGCGGTCCGCGCCCGGCGCTCGCCGATCTTGGGGATGCGGTTGCCGCCGGCCAGGTCGAAGGTCAGATCGCGGTGGCGGCTGAGGATGCGGACGGTCAGCGGCGCGGGCTCGCCGCCGTGGAGGTTGATCCAGTAGAGGGCGATCTGTCCAAGCTGCTCATCCGCCGTGTAGACGTTCGAGGCCCCCAAAATCAGCTCCTGGGCTCCGAGTTCCTTGGCGGTCTGGATCACGGCGAACAGGGGGTTGTTGGTCCGCACGATTAGCGGCTGCACGTGCTTGCCCGCCTTCTCGGCGCGGTTGACGACCGCGGTCATCAACTGGCGGTCGTATTGGTCCAGGTCGGAGGGGACGGCGGACGAATCGCCGCGCGGGATGACGTGGGCGGTCATCACGACCACGTCGGTGGTCTCGGGATCGGTCTCGGCCAGCGCCTTTTCGAGCATGAAGAGGTTCTGCGTGGAGCGGATCGCCACCAGCTTGCGGTAGGGCCTGGTCAGGTTCAGGCCCGCGGGGTTGATCTCGTCGGCGGTCTTCTGGTTGAATTGCTCCACGTGCCGGTGGGCGGCGGTTCCGCGCCGCTTCTCGTGGTAACGCTCCGACGCAATGAAGACCGTGAGAAAAGCCGCCGTGAAGGTCGCGCCCCCCACGGTCGCCACCTCCTTGGTCAGGAGGTTCAATAGCGCGGTCGTCAGCAGGATCAGGAAGATCACGCTCAGACCGATGGGCACCTCCACGCCGCGAATCTTCACGTTCAGCGGCACCTTGAACTCCCGCGGGCTGCGGTCCTTGAAGCGGAGCACGACCATGGCCAGGGCCTTGAAGACGAAGCTCCACACCACGCCGAACGCATACGCTTCGCCCAGCACGTAGATGTCGCCGCGGCTGAGGATGATCGTCAGCAATTGCAGGCCGACGATCAAGTAGAGCAGGCGAAAGCTGGTTCCGTAGCGGCGGTGCGGCTTGAGGAACCAGTCGGGCAGGACGCCGTCTTCGGCCACGCGGTTCAGGACGCCGTTGGAGCCGATGATCGCCGTATTGACCGCGCCGGCCAGGATGAGAAACCCGACGACCACCACGAAGCCGTTGAGCAGCAGCCGGGCCCAGGACGGCCCGATCACGTACATCGCCAGCCCGCCGATGAGATTGCCCGAGTAATCCTTCCTGCGGACCTCGTCGGGAATCACGAGCACGGCCAGAAAGCAGATGCTCGCCGTCAGGGCGAGGCTGTAGACGAAGACGATGAACGCGGCTTTCTTGAAGTTGGGGAGCTTCGGCGACTGCACTTCGCGGTAGACCTGGGCCAGAGTCTCTTCGCCGCTCATCGCCAGGATGGAATGCCCGAAGGCGAGCAGCAGCCCGATCACGCCGATGAGGCTCAGCCAATTGCCCGGCTCCCGCAAATGCTCGGCCAGCCCGGGCCAGAGGTGGCTGATGAGCCCGAGCGGGTCCTCCTGCGTTCCGGTGGCTTCGTTCAGCTTGGGCTCGTAGACGGGCTTCCCGTCCGGATCCGTCCCGATCTGCTTGGGCACGAGTTCTCCCGTCCGCGGATTGCGCTCCCACATCAGTTTCTCAACGCCGGTCACGCGGTCCTTGGCCATCACCTCCTTGTACTCGACCTTGGGCGAAAGGTCCGGGGCGGCAGGCACGGAGTTGGTCGGGCCCCGCACCGCGAGGGTGACGCCGCACCAGATCAGCATCACCACGGCCATCACCGTGGTGGCGATCATGATCTTCAGGGCCTTGCCGCTGGAATGGTGGATCCCCAGCAAGTTCTGGCGGAAGAAATAGAGGGTGATCGCGCAGGCGATCGCCACCGACCCCCAGCGGCGAATCAGGTCCGCCGCATCGGCCCCGACTCGAAGGCCGGGATCGGCGGTCGCCAGCCAATCCAACAAGAGCCCGATGATGTACTGGCCCGCCGAAACGGCGCTGGTGGGCCCGGTCAGGATGTAATCGAACATTAAGGCCGAGACCGAGAGCTTGGCCAGGAAGCCGCCCATGGCCTCCTTGACCACGCGGTACACCCCGCCCCGCACGAACAGCGAGCAGCTCTCGATGTAGATTGAGCGGACGGCGTAGCTGAAGAGCATGACCGCGAGGATGAACCACGGGGCCGCCGGGCCGATCGCCCGTTCCACGATGCCGCCAATGTAGTACGCAGTGCTGGCCAGATCGCAGAGCACGACCGCGGCCGTGCGCCAGTAGGAGATGAACGTGAACATCACGCTACTGACGACGATCACCTGGATCGGCCGGCGGAGACGGTCCCCGAGGCCCTTGGCAGACTCGCCGGAGGAAGTGGACATTTCGCCTTCGACTAAGCGAGCGCTACGACCCGTGGGCACTTCGTGAGCGCATCGGCGCGAAGGCCCTTTCAAACCGGTCAAGGGCCGTCGGTGTAGCACAGGCTTCTAGCCTGCGCTGCCTTGACCTGCCTACGGGGTTAGCTGACGGGCTAGGGCTTGAAAGTACCCCGGTCCGCTTCCTGTAGGACGGAATTCAATTCCGTCCTACTTGCTTGCGGACCTGCGCCCCGGAGCCGCCGTGTAGCACAGGCTTCCAGCCTGTGTTTAGCGAAGACAGGCAGGATGCCTGTCCTACACCGGCCGGCTCGGTGGGTCCCCCGCTCCCGCCCGGGTGGGGCGGAATTGGGCTGCACAACCCGTAATGATAGCCGGCAGAATAAACCCGGCAAGGGGTGGCACACGCATCAGAGCACGACGGACGGAACATTACGCTGCTACCCCCGCCAATAGACCTGCTTTAGCCGATCCAGCGATACCGCCCCAACGATCACGGCCCCGAGCACCACCTTCTGCGTGTAGCTCTCCACGCCCGTCAGATTCATGCCGTTGCGGATCACGGCGATGAGAAAGGCGCCATTCAGGGTGCCAAAGACCCTTCCCTCGCCGCCGCTGAGGCTCGTGCCCCCCACGACCACCGCGGCGATCACGTAAAGCTCGTACAGTTCTCCGTACTTGGGCGAGCCGCTCTTGAGCTGCGAAGCGAGGATCACGCCGCCCAATCCCGCCAGCACGCCGGTAATACTGTAGACCAAAAGCAAGACGCGGCGGACCGGAACGCCGGAGAGCCGGGCGGCCTCGATGTTCCCGCCGACCGCGTAGATGTACCGCCCCAGCGTCGTGCGCGACATCACCACGTGGGCCACGACGTAGAGGATGAGCATCAGCGCCACGGCGTTGGGGAGTCTGCCCAGGTCCGCCCCGCAGCCGAGCCAGACGAAACTGGCGGGCAACTGCCAGATCGATTGCCCCTCGGAGAAGATGTACGCGTAGCCGCTGGCGATGAGCATGATCCCCAGCGTCGAGATGAAGGGCGGAAGCCCGAGACCCGTCACCAGCGCCCCGTTGGCCAGTCCGACTCCGCCGCAGATGGCCATGGCGGCCAGGCAGCAGAGGACCATGCCCAGCGGCGTGGCCTCTTCCGCCCCGGCCACCTCGCGGATGAAGAGCGTCGCCAGCACCGCCGAGAGGGCCATCAGGCTTCCCACCGAGAGGTCGATCCCGCCGGTGATGATCACCATGGTCATGCCGATGGCGATGATGGCGATGATCGCGATCTGGTTGGCGACGTTCAAGAGGTTCTTCGTGGTGAGGAAGTTCGGCCAGACGTAGCTCCGCGGGATGCGGACCGGGACGTCGCCCAGCGCGGGGAACTTGCGCGGGAGGTCTTCAAAGAGCGACCACTGGGCGACCACGTCGTTGGTGGCGATTGCCCCGAGCTTCGCGCCGGAGTCGTTGCACTTCTTGAGCGCCCGTCGCGCGTCGGCGGGTTTCCCGCGAACGGCCTCCGCCACGGCAATCCCCGCGTCGGAAAGGCCTTTCTCGACCGCGGCGACAAACTCGGCGTCCTCTTGGGAATCGCCGGCGACGATAAGCACCTGGGCGCCGGGCCCCACTTGGCGCGCCACGTCCCACGCCAGGGCCTCGCCGCCGGGGGCGCCGCTCACCGGCTGGTCGGCGATCGTCACGATGCTGTAGTACGCGCAGACTGCCAGCAACACCAGCAACATGCCGTACTCCGTGAGGAATCGCTTCAAGAATCGAGGCACGGCCGAATTCTCCTAATTAGTCGCGGCGCAAACGGATTTTGGAGTGCGGTGATTCACCGCCGCTTTTCTGAGTGACCGGAAGACGTAGCCAATCAACATCTCAGGTGAACCTTGGCATCGTCCGGGGGATGGAACAACGCGCGCAAAAGCGGCGATGAATCGCCGCACTCCAAAGCACTCATCCGATGGCCAGCTTCATGATCTGTTCTTGGGTCGCGCGACTCGGGTCGGTGATCTCCCCGGTCAGGCGGCCTTCGTGCATCACCAGGATCCGATCCGACATCCCCAGCACCTCGGGAAGCTCCGAGCTGATCATCAGGATCGCCTTCCCCTGCGCCGCCAGCTCGTTCATGAGCAGGTAGATCTCGTACTTTGCCCCCACGTCGATGCCCCGAGTCGGCTCGTCGAAAATGAGCACGTCGCAGTGGGCCTCCAGCCACTTGGCCAGGACGACCTTCTGCTGGTTTCCGCCGGAGAGATTGCGGGCCAATTGATCCACGTGCGGGATCTTGATCCGCAGGGAGCTTACGTAACGGCCCAAGGTCTCGCGCTCGCGGCGGTGGTTCACCCATCCGAGCCGTGAGAGCCGGCGGAGGTTGGGCAGGGCGAAGTTCTCACGCACCGACCGCTTCAAGACCAGCCCCTGCGTCTTGCGGTCCTCGGTCAGCAGGCAGACCCGCCGCCGGATCGCGTCGCGCGGACCGCGGACCGCCAAGGTCCGGCCGTCCAGCTCGATGGTGCCCGCGTCCGGCCGGTCCGCGCCAAAGATCAGCCGGGCCGTCTCCGTGCGTCCGGAGCCGACCAGCCCGGTCAGACCGACGATCTCTCCGCGGCGGACCACGAAGCTCACGCCGCGGACCGCCTCGCCGCGGCGAAGGTCGCGGACCACGAGGCGCGGCTCGCCGATCTTGGCCCTTCGATCGGGGAACTCCTGGTCGAGCCGGCGGCCCACCATCATCTCGATCACGTCGTCGCGCCCCGCGAGGCCGACCGGGCGCGTGCCCACGTGCGCGCCGTCGCGCATCACCATCACGCGGTCGGCAATGGCAAACACCTCGCTGAGCCGGTGGGTGATGTAGATGATCCCCAGGCCCTGGGTCTTCAACTCCCGGATCACGGCGAACAGGCGCTCGACCTCCTGGGGCGTCAGGGTCGCGCTGGGCTCGTCCATCACCAGGATCCGGGCGTCGATGGCCAGGGCCTTGGCGATTTCCACGGCCTGCTGCTTCGCAATGGTCAGGTTGCGGCAGATCGCCCCGGGGTCGATGGCCACGCCAAGCCGGCGGAACAGGTCTTCGGCCCGGCTCCGCTCCGCCCGCTTCCGCACGAACCCTGCCACGCTCGACTCCCGGCCGAGAAAGATGTTCTCGGACGCCGAAAGCGTGGGCACCAGGTTGAACTCCTGGTAGATCACAGCCACGCCGGCCTTTCGGGCGTCGATCGGATTGCGGATGAGGGTGGGCCGCCCGTCGATGAAAATGGTCCCGCGGTCCGGGACGTGCGCGCCGGAGAGCACCTTGATGAGCGTGCTTTTGCCCGCCCCGTTCTCGCCGACCAAGGCGAGCACCTCGCCGGCCTGGAGCGTCAGGTCCACTCCCGCCAGCGCCCGCACGCCAGGGAACGATTTTTCGATGCCCTTCATTTCAAGGAGTCGGTGAGGGACCGGTGGAGACATGAGGGGGTGACCGGGTGAGGGGGTGCGGCGCTAGAGTGAGAAGTGAGAAATGAGAAGTGCAAAGTGCAAATTGGCCGATGGAGTCTCACTTCTCATTTTACACTTCTCACTCTTCACTTTGCACTCTTCACGCCGTCACCTTGTCACCCCGTCACCGTCACCCCGTCACCCCGTCACCCCCTCACTTCAGGTCCGCGTCCTTCTCCGCGTCGGCCCGGCGATAGAGGCTCGTCGGAATGAGGACCTCCGGCTTCACCTCTTCGCCGTCAAAGTAGCGGGCGACCGCCCGCACCGCCTCCCGGCCGATGCGGTCCGGATACTGGATCGGGTCGGCGTAGATCCGCCCCTCTTTGATGGCTTGCTTTCCCTCGGGCTGGCCGTCGAAGGCGATGATCTTCACCTGATCCGCCCGGCCGGCCTTTTCCAGGGCCGCGCGGGCCCCGAGGCCGGAGGGGTCGTTGATGGCGAAGATTCCCACCAACTGGCGCTGGGACTGGAGGAGGTCTTCGGTCGCCTTGTAGCCCTGGTCCTTGGCGCCGCCGCCGGGCAGCTCGGCCACGATGCGGATCTGGCCTCCCTTGCCGGAGGCGTTGTGCTTGGCCATCTCCTCCTTGAACCCTTTGACGCGGAGGATGCACGACTCGACCTCCTTGTAGTCGAGGATGGCCACGTCGCCCCCCGCCTCGCCCAGGGCCTCGATCATCGCCCGGGCCGCCTCTTTGCCGCCCGAGTAGTTGTCGGTGGCAATATGGCACACGACCTTGGCGTCGGGGGCCAGGCAGGCAATGTCGGCCGTGAACACCGGGATCCCCGCCGCATTGGCCTCCTGGATCACCGGCCCAATGGCCTTGGAATCGCACGGGCAGAGCACGATGGCCGCAACCCGGCGCACGATGAAATCCTTGACCTGGTCCTTCTGCCGCGCGACGTTGTCCTCGCCGCTGACCACCAGGACGTCGTAGCCGTGCTTGGCGGCCTCCTCGGTCATCGTGTCGGCGATCGTCTTGAAGAAGGGATTGGTCATCGTGAGGACCGACAGGCCAATGGTCTTGCGGCCCCGCTTGTCCTGCGACGCCCCTTGCGCGGATACCGCTTCGTTCTCAGAGCCGGGCCGTGTCGGCCCGGTATGTTGAGGCCTCGTCGCCGGGGCTTTCTCCGCACTCGGCCGGCACCCGGCCAGCGCCACCAGCCACAGGCCCGCGAGTGCCAGGACGAGCGTCTTCTTTCTCATGGCTTGCATTTCCTTTTCTTCCTTCGCCCAGCCGCCTTCGACGGTGCATTACGACACACACGAACGGCTCCCTCTCCGAACGGAGCCCTCGTTTGGGCTGGTGTTATTGTAGCCGCGACTCACGGTAGTGTGCCACTGCCCGTGGCTCGGCCGCCCTCGGCTGGGCATTGTCCTCGGGTGTGCATCGACGTGGAGGGAAAAGCGAGCACTGAGCACCCAGCATCGCCTGCTGGCCGCTGGGGCTTCGCCCCAGCCTACGGTCTGAGCACTTGACGCGCCGCCTCCGGGCGAATCCCCACCGCGTGAGCGGCGGAGTGCGTTGTGCCCGGCGCACAAAGTAGCCCGGTCACTCCGTGACCGGGGACCGCGGGTCACGGAGTGCCCCGCCTACTTTGGTTGCGGCTGGAGCGCACTACGGCACCGGAAAGACCCAGCCGGCCTGCCAGACGTCCAAATCCCTTCCCGGCCGGCGCCAAACGCGCCAGTCCTGCGAGCTCCGAATGTCGTACCTTCTGAAGTCGCCGTCATTTGGGCGGGCGAGCCACACGCCAGTGCCCGCGCTCCAAAGGAACGGTTTGCGTGCCTCAACCTCGAGCGCGCGCGGTCCGGCCTCCGCAGCGGATGGCTCGTTCAGCAGCCCGGGCACGCCCCCCGGGTAATAACGCAAGGGCTCGATCAGCAGCCCGGGCACGCCCTCGGGGAAATAACGGAAAGGCTCGCCGGTGTAGGGGTCGTGGAGCATTTCCTTAAGATACGGCCCGACGAGTTCCTGGAGCGTCTTGGGCAGCCGACCGTGCTGGAGCTTGTAGGCTTCGATGGCCAGGATCAGCCGCGTCGCGCGGCGCTCGGTTTCCAAGCTGGCAGAATTCTCCACGCCCCAGATGGGCGTTTCCCACTGCGATTCGTAGAGCGCCAAGGTTGTCCGCGTCAGGCGTCTAATCTCTTCGGGCGGCCGCGACGGCCCGACGGTAAACCGCACTCGGCCGCCGCTCTTGGCAAGGTTCTCCGCACTCCGGCAGTCGCGGAGGCAGAGGGCCGTAACGTAGTCCAGCAATCGCATGGCACGCGCCTTCTCCCACGGCATCGACCGGATCGCCTCCTCCAAGAATGTCGGGCCCCCGTGTACGCGTGCGGCCCCGATTCCTTCGAAACTCGGATCCAGTCGCCTCAGGGACTCGACATACGCGGCCTCGATCGTGTCGCACCGAGACGGGACCCGGGCGAGGATTGCGTCGAGGTCGGCCAGAGCACCGGCGACCCGGGCGGACGTCTGCCCGGACTGTCCCGCCCAGAGCCGCAACGGCGAGTACACGTTTTGCTCGATCTGGTCCGCCCACATGATATGACTGCTCCGCATCCGCATGTGAACCGAGACCCGCAAAGCGGCCCGGTACCGGTTCCAGGCTTCATCCAGCTTGCCCTCCGCCTGGAGCCGTCGGCCATTGGCGACGAGGAGATAGGCCAGTTGGTCAACGCGCCACACGTTCAACACGACAGAAGGGTCGAGGAGATCCGCACCCTGGCGGCGGCTGGCCTCCAGTGTGAAGGCAATCGCCTCCTGGTTGGCCTTGAGCCACTGCGGTTCCCACGCGGGGACATGGAGTTCCTTTGTTCCGAGGCGCAGGGCTTCGCTGGGGGCATTAGGCTCGGACGGTTTGAACTGCGACTCGGGGACATACTTTGCGTAAGCCCGGCTGTAGATGGCCATGGTCTCCAAAGCCTCGCGGCTGGCAGGTCGGGCGAACTCCTCGGGCGAGAAGCCCAGCTCGACGCCCGGCACCTGGTAGACACGGACCGCCATCACCGCAGCGGGAATCCCCACGACCGCTACCGCAACGGGCCAGCCCGCGCGGACCCATGCCCGCAGGCCGGTGCGCTCCAGGAGCCAATCCCGCGTCCTCAACCTGGTGGCTACCAGAAAGGCCAGGCACAACGGCGCCACGGACCAGAGCCAACTCATCTCGAGGTACCACATCAGAACCGTCCAGAAGTAGATGGGGACGATCAGGACCATGCTGATGGCAGCGGCCACGATGCCGTTGCGGATAAGCATGGAGCAAAGCTGGCCGGCCGTGTAGGCAACGACCACAAGCTCGGCGAAAACCTCGACCCGAATGCCCTTTTGGGCCCAACTCAAGACGCCCAGGCCGATTGCCGCGCCCAACCCGAGGGTCACGGCCCACACCAATTGCCGGCTCCACCACACCAAACCCGGCCCGGCCCCATGCTCGGCCAGGAAGCGGAAGCCCCGCCGCGTCTGGTCGCCCAGGAAGACGGACGCCCCACCCAACGGGACGGCCAGCACGGCCGCGAGTCCGAAGGCAAGGAATCGCGTGGGGTTGTCCTCGGGCGCCCACCCTGGGAACCGGCCTCCTCCGTGCCCGAAACCGCCCGTCCCGGCCATCCACAGCAGCATGGGGAAAGCCAGCGCGATGAGCACCAGGATCATTCGCCTCGACTGGCGCCAATGCTGCCAGAACAGGCGGCCGAACATCACCCGACGCGAGTACCCCTCGGCCAACGCTGGCGCGGACGCGATTCGTGCAAGCCGTCTGCCCCAAATGCGGAGCCGCCTAGTCCACGCCGGGCGCCGGCCTGCCTCGCGGAAGAAGCGGAAGCCGAGCCCGAGATCGGCCAAGGCGACCAGGCCCGCCACCAGCAGCCGGCGCGGCACCACGGCCACGTAGACCCCCGGTTGCCAGACCCCGCTGTAGCCGCTGGCGAGCCGGTCCACGCAAAACGAGGCCGCGGCGACGGCGAGGATCACCGCCACCAAGGGCCGCGTTGAGAGCAGGGAGAAGAAGATGCCCCAGGCCAACAGTTCCGCGGCGGCCACGCCCCACAGCCCCCAGACCTCCGCCTGGTCGTCCCAGTCCGGAAAGCCAGGATGCGAAAAGCCAAGATCCGCCACGATCCACGAGAGGAACCACAGGGCGGCCAGGATCGCCAGGGTGCTCGCCACGGCGAAGGCCACTTTGCCCAAGAACAGCCGGCCCGCCGAGACCGGCAGGGCCCGCTGGAAATCGTACGTCCCCGCCTCATGCTCGGTGGCGAAGAGCGTCGCCCCACAGGCCAGGGCATAAAGAGCCGCCGCCGCCAGGCCCACGTGGAAGATCGCGATGAATCGCGTCCGGTCGCTCTCGTTGACCATCGCGACGACCGCAAGCTGCGCGATCAGCGTCAGCACCGCCATTGCGATCCAAAGTGCCCGCTGGAGGCGATACTCCTTCCAGACCAGTCGCCAGAAGATCGAGCGGTTCATGGCGTGGGGACCTCCTGGCATGTTTCACGGCCGCGCTCAATGTAGGCCACGAAGATCTCCTCCAGGTTCGGCACGCGGGATTCGACCTCGCAGACGCCCGAAGCGGCGCGGAAGCGGGCAAGCTGATCGTCGCCCAGCCCGCGCACCATCACCTGCCACTGCCGGGCCCGCTGCCGCTTGGCGAGGATTTCGCCGGGCAGGTCGGGCAGTGCAACCTCGCCGTTGGACATGGTGAAAGTGACTTCGCGGACCTGGGCCTTCAGCTCGTCGAGCCGCTGGACGAGCACCAACTCGCCCTGGTGCAGGATGGCGACGATATCGGCCACCCGCTCCACCTCGGCAATCTGGTGGCTGGAAAGGAACACGGTCTGGCCCGCCGCGGCGCGGTCCACCATGCTCTCCAGGAACTCACGTCGCACCAGGGCGTCGAGGCCCGAGGTGGGCTCGTCCAAGACAAGCAGTTCCGGCTGATGGGCCATGGCCAGCGACAGGGCCACCTTGGCCCGCATCCCCTTGGAGAGATTCTTGATCTTCTGCCGGTCGGGAAGCCCGAACTGGGCGGCCAGCCGGCGATACTCCGGCAAGAAAGCCTCGCCATAGAAGCCGGCGGTGAACCAGCCGATCTCGCCGACCGTCATCCATTCGTACAGGGTGAGGCGCTCGGGCACATAGCCCACGCGGCGGCGGATCTCCAGGCCTAAGCGGGCGCTGCGGAGCCCGAGGACTTCGGCCTCGCCGGAGTCGGGCTCCAACAGTCCGAGCATGATGCGGATGGCGGTCGTCTTGCCGGCCCCATTTTCGCCCAAGAGGGCGAAGACAACGCCCGGGGGGACTTCCAGCGAGACATCTTGGAGCGCGACCTGCGGGCCGAACCGCTTGGATAGCTTGTCGAGTCGGATCACGGGCGTCATGTTAGGTCTCCTTGGACGGAAAAGGGGACAGGCACGATTTGTGCGAAGCACCCTACGGGCCGTTCCGGCAAATCGTCCCAGTCCCCTTTTCCGCGATGGCCGCCAATTCGGATTGGACGAGGGTGCGAAGCTGCCCGGGGTCGAGGCGGCTTTGCTTGGCCTCCAGCAGGACCTGCTGGAGCCGCTCCCGGATCATGCGGACCCGCTGTTCGCGGCAGTTGGCCAGAGCCCCCTGGGTCACGGCCAGGCCAGTCCCGCGGACTGATTCCAAAACGCCCCTGGCTTGTAGCTCGCGGTATGCCCGGGCGATGGTGTTTGGGTTGACGGCCAAGTCCCGGGCCAGCTCGCGGACCGAGGGGACCAGCTCGCCTGGGGCTATGGCCCCCCCAGCGACGGCAAAGACCACCTGCCGGGCCACCTGTTCGTAGATGGCCAGCCCGTTGGTGGGGTCGATATGGAAGAACATAAAGGCGTCCTCTGTACTAGCTAGATACTACAGTAACCATTTCGGCCAGGCTGTCAAGAGGGCTTTGGACAGTTTCTGATGGATGCGATACGTCGCTATGGGTTGATGGTGCCCGAGGTTAGACCGTTCGACGGCGAGAAACGCAGTAGTCGGCGATCTCGCTTCACTTGTCCAGCACGAAGTCCACGTCGCCCCGCCCCCGGTCGATCGTCACCTCGAGCGGCGTGGTCGAGACCTCGGCGTACTTCTTCGGAATCGTCAGCGAGTCGGGGTCTGCGTAGCTCTTCACGCACTTGACCGTGACCCAGTAGCGCCCGGGCAAGACCCCGTCGCCGGGCTTGATGGTCGTCAACTCGAAGCGGCCGTCGGCCCCGATCTCGCCGCCCGCGCCTTTGCGCGGCTCGCGCGGCAACCTCCCGCGCATTTCCGCTTCCGGACCGATTCCCGAGAGGACCGGACAAAAAGTGATGCAACGGTACTCCCCCTCCGGAACGCTTCCGTCCTTGAACTTCACGGTGCCCGCGACTTTGACCAGTTTGGCTCCCTGGACTTCCTTTGAGTCGCCGGGCGCGACCTCGATTCTCACGGCGTCCACCGCGTGCCGGTCGCTGCTGCAAATCAGCCGGTCCCACGTGGGCCAAAAACCCGTACTCGCGTCGCCCCACGGGCCGGACGTCTCGATCGCGTCGCTAATGAGATGGACGCTGCCATCGGCGAACACCACGTTGCAGCCGCCGGGATGGAGGCTGCGGAACGTGGCCTGGCGGCTGCCGGACTTGCCCCAAGGGTCCATGCACCGGTCTTCGGCGGCTGGTCCGACCTTGACCTGGTCGCCGCCCTTGATGTCGTCGGCCCAGCGATTGCAGGCGTTCGGGCCGTTGTCGTCGCCCCAGGAGCCGTGGGCACAGGCGATGCTGGAGCCGGCCATTCCCATGGCCCACGCTCCGCGGCGGTCCTTGTCGTCCACGCCCGCCCGGACTTCGCCGGCCAGGATCGTCTGCGCGGTGCCGTCCCTGATTCCGGCCAGATCCATCGTACAATCGTTGACCGCCATGATCCCGCGGCGTTGGTTATCCAGCCACTGGGTGTAGCCCGAGTTGGCGACCCCTCCCTCTTTGCCGATGAAAACGTTGCCGGCATTGACGGCGTAGTTGCCCCGGGCCCAGTTGTCGCCCTCGGCCTTTTGGGTGCTGTTGAACGGCTTCTTGTTGTTCGCGGCGTCCGATGGGCAGAGCAGCACTGGGATGAACGTGCCCCGCGCGACGCGATTTCTCGGGTCGGAAATTGGCGCCTTGATGTCAAAGGATCGCTGCAGCGCTGACTCCTCCAGGAAGGGCAGGGTCAGGATCACCCAGTTGGGCCGGAAGACGTCGGTCAACGCCGGGTCCTCGCCCTTGTCGCAGATCATCCCCGACGGGAAAGTCATGTTGGCCTGCTCGTAGTTGAGGAGCGCCAGACAGACCATCTTGAGGTTGTTGGCGCACTGCGTCCGCCTGGCCGTCTCCCGGGACTTGAACAGCCACGGCACGAACATCGCCGCGGCCAGCGCGAGCACGGCTACCAGAAACACCAAATCGACCAGTATAAACCCCCGCCGCCCGTGCGCGTGATACATGACCCGCCTCCTGGAGTTGGAGCCATTGGAACCTAGACGGTGAACAGAAGGGCATCCTCTGTACTAGCTCGATATTACAGTAGCCACTTCGGCCAGGCTGTCAAGAGGGACGGAGAAATTCTTTGTGGGTGCGAAAGGACTGGACCGAGCTGGGACGGGTCAGGTCGGTTTATTGTGCTCCTGCTGGCTCCGCAGTTGGGCCATCATGAAGCTGACGGCGCGGCAATACTCCGCGACCGCCTCGCCGTACTGGGCGGCCTCGCCGGCCGTGGTGGCACGGGACTCGTGGGCATTGAACGTCTGCCAGTCGATCGTCCAATCGGTCCCCACGGTGGCCTCGCGGAGTTCCCTGGCGAGGCCCGCCAGGCGGAAGACGAATCCGCTCTGCGGCGGACATGGGCGGGAGGTATAGGGCCCTTTGCCCAGGCGCTCGGCCCTCTTGGACCCTGCGGTTCCGCCATACCGCTGGCGCAAGGCCACGCCGGCAGCCACGGCCGCTCCGATCAGACTCACGACCGCGGCGACCGTCTCGCCGGCCGCCGCCAGACCCGCGGCCGCCAGGGTCAGAAGGCCCGCAGCGGTCAGAACCCAAGAGGACGCCGGGCGCTGGGCCGGGGCCGCGTTGGACGGGGCCGCCGGGGTGGTCCCCTGGATGAGTTGGGGCCCGGTCACGCGCACTATGATCACGGTAATGTTGTCCGGTCCGCCGCGGAGATTGGCTAGATCCACCAGCACGCGGGCCGCTTCTTGCGGCGGCAGTGCGGCCAGGACTTGCCCGATTTCCTCGTCCGGAACCTGACCGGAAAGCCCGTCGCTGCACAGGAAAAACGTGTCGCCGGGCTCCAGCGGGAAGAGACCTTCGAGGTCCACCTGGGTCTCGGGGTTGGGTCCGAGGGAGCGGGTGATAATGTTCTTGGGGATGTAGTTGGGGACTTCCTCGGCCGGGATTTGTCCGGCGGCCTGAAGTTCCCACACCAGACTGTGGTCGAAGGTCAACTGCTCCAATCGGGCGCCGCGGAGCCGATAGATCCGGCTATCGCCGACGTGGGCCGCCAGCGCGCCTTGGGGGAGGATCACCAGGGTGCTGACGGTCGTTCCCATGCCGCGGAAATCGTCGCTGGCCATGCCCCGGGAATGGATCTGGTCGTTGGCGGCCTGGACGGCGGCGCGGAGGGCCTCGGGCGGCGGCCGATCGAGGAGCTTGTTGTAGGTCAGCGGGACAATGTCGGTGGCCAACTTGCTGGCCAGCTCGCCGGCTGCATGGGCCCCCATGCCGTCGGCGACCATGAAGAGGTGTCCCCGTTGGTCGAACTTCTCCTGGCTGCCGGCCAACACCACCGCGACGGAGTCCTGGTTGTTGGCGCGTCGCAGGCCGACGTCGCTGAGGACGGCGAGCTCCAGGCAGTGTTCCCAAATCGCTAGGTGCGGGTCCATGCTGCTCGTAAGTGACCGGCCAATAGTGGGGGCAGGGGATGGACGGATGGATCACTCCTGGGATCGGAAGGAGTACGCGGGCTATTGTAGCTCCCCGACAGGGAGGCCACCAGCCGAGGCAGCCGAGGCAATTCGGCCTGGAACTGTTGGCACCACGGCGGTATACTCCGACGCTCCAATTCTCCCCCTGGCGAGTGGCTCCCGCTTGTCTACAAGCTTCATCGCCCGATCCTCGATGGCCGGCAAGGCCGGTTGGCTGTGGCTGCTGGCGGCATTGGTCTGCGCCGCCGCGGGGCCCGGGTGCGTGCAGCGGCGGATGACCATCCGCACCAACCCGCCCGGGGCCATGGTCTACATCGACAACCAAGAGATCGGCACCACCCCGGTCTCAACGGGCTTCGTTTATTACGGGACGCGGCAGTTTCGGCTGGTGAAGGAGGGCTACGAGACGCTCACCGAGAGCCGCACGCTCCCTTCTCCGTGGTACCAGTTCATCCCGCTGGATTTCGTCTCGGAGAACCTGGTGCCCGGCGAGATCCGCGACCACCACGCGCTCGATTTCCAGCTTGTGCCGCAGCGAGTCGTGCCGACCGAGGAACTGCTCGGCCGCGCGGAGATGCTGCGGCAAGAGACACGGGGGATGGGGGTGGTGCGGGCTGGCCCCTTGCCGGGTCCTGGTCCGGCGGCCGCACCGGGGCGAGGGATTCGCCCCGCGCCAACGGCCCCTTGGGGATCGGCGCCTCTGGCAGCTCCGCCGGCCTCGGCGCCGCCGTTTGCGCCGAGCGCTCCGCCCCCGTTTGCGCCCGGCACTCCGCCGGGGTTCGCGCCGGGGCCTGCGCCGTCTTTTGCGCCCGGCACGGAGCCGTCCCCCCCGCCGGGCCCCTCGTCGAACGACCTGCTTCCCTATCCGACGGAGCCGCCGGGGGGATGGCAGCCGCGGAGCGGGTCGTGAGACTCGGGACCTCGGGGGTCGGACGCAGAAGACTTCCGAAGTCTTCAAGACTTCGGAAATCTACTTGATGCGGAAGTGCGACGGTGGGCTAAGCCGCAAGCGGCTTTCCGAATTCCGACTTCCCAATGCCGACTTCATCCCTTCCCACTCACCACTTCGTCCCCTGGCTCGGTTGGATGGCCCCGCGCACGCCCAGCTTCTCCGGGTGCCGAGCGATCTGGTCCGTGAAGACCCGGACGTCCTCGACGATCGGCTTGAGCCTCCGCGAGAGCTCTTCCGCATTCTTGACGGTCTGGGTGAGGTTGTCGTAGAGCTCCGGGTCGTGGATGAATTGGCCGAGCGAGCCTTCGGTGCTGTTGATCGCGCGGGTGAGGGCGAGAAGCTCATTCATCAGGTCGTCGAGCTTGCCGGTGGCCTGGCCAAGCCGGGTGACGACTTCGGACCCGCGGTCGCCCAACGAGCCCGTGAACTTCTCCAGGTTGCGGAGGTTGGTGTCGAAGGTGGCCATCATGCTGTTGACCTGAGTGATGGTCTGGCGGCTTTCCTGGATGAGCTTGGGCATTTCCTCCAGGGCGTCCTTGATTCTGGTGCGGGTGCCGGGGTCGGCGAACATCTCGTTCAGGTTGCGGACGGTATCCTTGAGCATGCCCGAGGTCTCGTCGGTCTGGCTTACGATGCGATTGATCTTCTGCTCGTTGGTCTTCAGCAGATCGCCGACCTGGCGTACGACCTGGCCCAGTTCGTCGCTGGTGCGGGAGACGGAGCCGATCGCGCCGGAGAGCCGCTCTTGGAGGTTGGCGACGACCTGGATGGGGTCTTCCTGGGTAACGCCTTTGACGACGGCTCCGTCTTCGAGCGGCTCGTGAGAGAGGTCCCTGCGGCCGGAGTCCACCACGTGGATCGTGGAATCGCCCAAGAGCGAGGTGGTGACCCGGCAGATTTCGTTGCTGCGGATCATTTTGTCGGCCTCGATCTTGGCAGAGACCCGGGCGCCCCCCTCGGGGAGAAGGTCCACTTTGGTGACGCGGCCGATGAGGATCCCGCTTTTCTTGATGGGCGTGTCCTTGGTGACGCCGGTGGCGTCGGGAAAATCGATGTGGACCGTCTTCCAGTGGCCGAAGATCACCGGCCGCTCGCCGAACAGGAGCACGAGGATCACCGTGATGATCAGGGTCGCCAGGACCATCACGCCGACGCGGAATTGGATCACGCGTTCGTCCATGGCTTAGCTCCCACTGCCTTGCCGCATCTCGCTGAGGCGCTCGCCGGCCTCGCCCTCCACGAACTGCCGCACGCGGGGGTCGGCGGCCGTGGCGAGCTGGCCGGGCGGCCCGTCGAAGAGGATCTGCGGCTGGTCCGGCCGGAGCCGGGCGGTCGGGTAGAGCATCACCACGCGGTCGGCCACCTTCTGCGCCGTGCGCATGTCGTGGGTGACGACGATGCTGGTGACCGGGTGGCGGCGGCGGGTGCTGAGGATCAGCTCGTTGATCACGTCGCCCATGATCGGGTCCAGCCCGGTCGTCGGCTCATCGTACAGCATGATCTCCGGCTCCAGGGCCATGGCCCGCGCCAGGCCGACGCGCTTCCGCATCCCGCCCGAAAGCTGTGCCGGCTTCTTGCCCAACACGTCCTCCGGCAGCCCGACCTCCGCCAGGCGCGCGGTGACGATTTGGTGGATTTCCTGCTCGGGGCGCGAGGAGTGCTGACGGAGCGGGAAGGCCACGTTTTGGGCCACGGTCATGCTGTCGAACAGGGCCGCCTGCTGGAAGAGGAACCCCAATCGCTTGCGCTGGTGCGTCAGCTCCTTTTCGCTCATCTTGAACAGGTCGCGGCCGTCGAGGTAGACCGTGCCGTGGGAGGGGTGCAGCAGCCCGATAATCGCCTTCAGGAGCACCGTCTTGCCGCAGCCGCTCTCGCCGATGATGGCCACGGTCTCGCCGCAGACGACCTTCAACTGGATGCCGCGGAGCACCTCCTGGCGGCCGAAGCGGACCCCCAGCCGCTCGACCCGCACCAGCGCCTCGCTGCCCGGGCTCGACTTGGCTTCGGCGTTGACCATAGGCTTCAGGCTTCAGGGTTCAAATGATGGACTTCCCTTGCGGCCAGAGGGTCTGGTAGATCGACTCCAGCACGATTCCCAGCATGAGGTCCAGGAAAAGGATGGTCACGAACGATTGGACGAAGGCCTTGGTGGCCGCGCGGCCTACGCCCTCGGC